>Ga0351901_1019_pt1 | contig 55411 bp, 51 predicted proteins | sample BONcelHT113001D4_FD_206875 | JGI IMG/M metagenome (GOLD analysis project Ga0351901, IMG submission 206875) | Enriched cells from coal bed in the Powder River Basin, Montana, United States - BONCAT cells T11 rep1 HSBNCT.T11.300.1.D4 ...
AATCTTTCACGGGAGATTCTTGAGATCACGGGGATAACCATTACCGAGACCGGCGAGCCGGGGAAGGGAGCGAGATTTGAGATCCTGGTGCCGGCTGGAAAGTTCAGGGTACCCTTAATTGATGAACAATGACAGAGCAAATGTATATCCTGTTTGTTGACGATGACCTGGATCTTCTTGCTATCACGAAACAGTTTCTTGAGCAGGAAGATGGATGGAATGTCGCTATCACTGTGAGTGCTGATGATGCGATACGTCTCCTGTCTGAAAATACATTCGATGCCATTATTGCAGATTACGAGATGGAGGGAATGAGTGGAATAGACCTCCTGAAAATTATCCGGGCTGAAGGAGATGATATCCCATTTATTATCTTCACTGGCAAGGGCAGGGAAGAGGTCGTTATTGCAGCGTATGAGAACGGGGCTGATGGATATGTTCAGAAAGGATTGGACGTCCGATCACAGTTTGCTGAACTATCCCATAAGATATATGCGATTATCCAGAAGAGACGAACAGAACTGGCATATAAAAAGAGCGAACAAAAATACCGACAGTTGTTTGAAAAAAACAGTGTCGGCATAGCACTGCACGAGATTATCCGCGATGATTCCGGAGCAGCCTGTGATTACCGGTTTATCGATATAAATCCTGCATACGAACAAATGACCAGTTTATCTGCAGCACATATCCTCGGCAGGACGGTTCTTGAAGTACTACCCGGAACAGAGCCATATTGGATTGAAACCTATGGCAGGGTTGCATGTTCCGGTAACGCCATTCATTTCGAACAATTTAGTCAGGAATTACATAAATATTTTGACGTTACTGCCTATGCTCCTTCAACCGATCTATTCGTAACGATAATTCAGGATGTTACAAAAAGGAAGGAGGGTGAAACCCGCCTTATTGAAGTAAATGCCTATCTTGAGAACCTGATCTCCCTTGCAAATGTTCCGATCATCGTATGGGACTCTGATCTGAGGATAACTCGCATTAACCGTTCTTTTGAACTCCTTATCGGCCTATCCTCAGGCGATGTCACCGGTCGCCCCCTTTCCATCCTCTTTCCGTACGACCGGGTTGATCAGTGTATGCGTCTCATATGCACAACCCATTCCGGAGTTCGATGGGAAACGGTTGAGATACCGATAGCACACTCGGATGGAACGGTGCGTTTCGTCATCTGGAACTCATCAACTATCTATTCCTCTGATGGGAAGACTCCTGTTGCAACCATTGCGCAGGGACGCGACATTACCGATGAGAAGATCCTTGAGCAGGAGAAAGCGAAGGCAATGGTGCAGATCCAGGAAAACATTGCTCAGCTCGCAATTCTGAACGATGGTATTCGAAATCCTCTCACCGTGATCTCCATGTATGCAGACATGATCGGAGATCAAAAACTCGTTCAGGGGATCCTTGATGAAGTGACGAGGGTTGATGGTATGGTGCGTAATCTGGATCAGGAATGGGTACATTCAATAAAGATCCTGGATCATTTACGGAAACAAGGGCACATAACCGCAGATTTTCCCCCTGCTATCGCTTCGTGTGTCGATGACACCAGGTATATGCAGATTGGCAGACCTGGCAATCTCTCTCATCAGCAAACCTGTCAGGGTCAGTTCATTGAAGAGGTCCAGGCTCAGCTCTATATGATTCTTGACAGTATTGATGCCCTTGTGTATGTGACTGATTTGGAGACATATGATATCCTCTATATCAATGAAAAAGGCCGGGCCTTGTTTGGAAATATTATCGGCCAGAAATGCTATACCCATATCCACCATAAGCAGGGAGATCCCTGCCCGTTCTGTACCAATCATCTGCTGATGAATGAGTCCGGTCCGACAGGGGTGTACCGGTGGGAATTTCACAATACCAGGACGGGAAAATGGTATGACTGCCGGGACCGGGCGATCCGGTGGACGGACGGCAGAATTGCCAGGCTTGAGATAGCAACGAATATTACGAATCGGAAACTGGCAGAAGATGCCGTGCATAAAAAAGCCGAAGAACTCCATGCAGCCTATGAAGAGATAACAGCAACCGATGAAGAGTTACGGCAAAATATCGATGACCTCCGGAGGAATGAACAGGCCTTGCAGGAGAGCGAGGAAAAATATCGCACGGTCTTTGAAAATACTGGCACAGCAACCGTCGTCCTCGAAGAGAACGGGATAATCAGCCTGACCAATAACGAGTTTGTTCACCTGAGCGGTTTTTCCAAAGAGGATATTGAAGGGAAGAAACGATGGGCTGAATTTGTGGTTCCTGAAGATCTGCAGCGAATGCTCGAGCAGAATCAGATCCGATTGCACAATGAGAAAAAAGCTCTCATTCATTATGAATTTCGGTTTGTCACAAAAAATCGCGATATCCGTGATATCTATCTTACCATCGGGGTTGTTCCCGGAACAAAGAAAAGTATTGCATCCCTACTGGATATTACCGCATGGAACCAGGCAGAAGAGGCTATCCGTGAGAGTGAGGAGCGGTATCGGGAATTTTTTACCTTATCTCGTGACTGTGTATTCATCACCTTACCAGACGGTCAGTGGATCGATTTCAATGACGCCACGCTGAAAATATTCGGGTATGAAAGCCGGGAGAGTTTTTTCTCCATAAACGTCTCTTCCCTCTATGCAGACCCGGGAGAGCGACCAAAATTTTTGTCTCATATTAAACAGTCTGAATATGTGAACCAATATCCCATGCTATTAAAGCAGAAAGACGGAACGCTCATTGAGACTCTTATTAGTACAGCGCCGCTTAGAAATTCTGACGGTTCTCTTAAGGCCTTTATAGGCTCAATTCAGGTTACCGGGCAGCGGGTGAAAGAAGAAGAGCCTCATGAGGACCCCTCACCATGATCCGGCTCCTCTACGTGGATGACGAACCAACCCTCCTCGAGATTGGGAAGATTTTTCTTGAGCGTGATGGATCATTCCTGGTTGATACCATCAACTCGGCATCGGCAGCACTCGCACAGATGGAATCCACGACCTATGATGCCATCATTTCAGACTATGAAATGCCAAAAATGAATGGGATTGAATTTCTGAAAATAGTTCGTACATCAGGAAATACCCTCCCATTCATCCTTTTTACCGGGAGAGGTCGTGAAGAGGTGGTCATCCAGGCCTTAAATGAAGGGGCCGACTTTTATCTGCAGAAAGGGGGGGATCCCCGATCTCAGTTTGCCGAATTATCGCATAAGGTCCGTCAGGCGGTCCACCAGAGACAGGCAGAGGAGGTAATCAGGCAGGCAAACGAGAAACTCCAGCAGCAGGCAACCACCCTTTCTGTACTCAATACTATCATAACCACGGTAAACAGGACTGAAACAATGGAAGAACTCCTGCAGGTATTTCTTGACTCAACCCTCAGGCTCCTGAATTATGATGGTGGTGGGATCTATCTTATTGACTTGGTACCAAATACCGCATCCCTCGCCTATAGCAAAAATCTCCCCGATGAACTCCTCGCCAAAGTCCGGACCGTTGCAACGCAAATCCCTCCGTATGATTCCCTGTTTGTGAAGGGTCAGCCACTTATTACGAATAATTATTCTGCAGTCTCTTCCTCTGCAACCAGTTATGGAATCTGTTCACTTGCCAGCATACCTCTTTCCACAAAAGGCAGGATTATCGGGGCGCTCAACGTATTCAGCAAAGAGAGAATTGATATTTCTGATCAGGAACTGGGCACACTCATCTCCATCGGATCTGAACTTGGAAATACCATCAGCCGGATGACTACCGAGGAAGCCCTTAGGGATGCATATGAAACCCTCGCCAGCGCAGAAGAGGAACTTCGAGGGCAGTATGAGGAGTTATCTGCAACTCAGGAGGAACTCAGAACGCAACAAGAGCAACTGATAGAGGTTGCCAGCACCTTGCCTGGTGTTATTTACCAGTTTTATATTCATCCTGATGGGTCCATGGGGATGAATTATGTAAGCAGCCGGGCTGAAGAGGTATTTGGGTTTACCGGCGACACCAGTGATTTCTTTGAATGGTTCACCGCACATATAGATCCCCGGGATCGGGATACCTTCCTTACATCAATCGATGAGGTCGTACTGTCAGGTTCACCATGGAGTTTCGAAGGCCGGTTTATCACCCCCTCAGAGAGGATCATCTGGTTCGAAGGGTTATCCCGCCCGGTCAGACACGGATTTGAAAGGGTGTATAATGGTGTCTTTCTGGATATTACGGAACGCAAATATGCAGAAGTAGCAATACGGGAGAGCGAGGAGAAGTACCGCAAGCTGGTCGAGATGACCAGAACAGGATTTGTTATCGTTGATGCGCAAGGCCTGGTTCTGGATGCAAATCCCGAGTATGTCCGACTGACCGGCAAAACGGAACTTTCTCAAATTATTGGCAGGAGTGTCACTGAATGGACGGCAGATTCCGAGCGGCTGAGGAATGCAGAGGCTATCAGCCAGTGTTACCGGGATGGATTCATCAGAAATTTCGAGACAAATTATATAGACAATTCCGGAGTCATCACCCCGATAGAGATCAATGCTACCGTTCTGCAGTCTGAAGGCTCGCTCCAGATACATACCCTCTGTCGTGACATTTCCACCAGGAAACAGGCAGAAGAGGCATTGCGCAAAAAATCTGAAGAACTCCATGCAGCCTATGAAGAGATATCTGGAGCAGAGGAGGAGTTGCGCCAGAATCTGGATGTTCTTCGCATGAATGAGCAGGCATTTCATGAGAGTGAACGGGTCCATACAGCCATGATCAGTAACCTGCTCGGGTTTGTGTACCGCTGTGCCAACGATAGTGACTGGACGATGGAATTTATCAGTGACGGGAGTCTGACTCTGACTGGTTATTCTCCAGGGGAACTCGTTCATAATGAATCACTGGCTTATAACGATCTTGTACATCCTGATTATCAAAAATCTTTGTGGGATACGGTTCAGGAATTTCTGGAGAAGAAGGAGGTCTTTGAGGTAGAGTATCCCATCATTACAAAATCCGGAGAGACACGGTGGGTATGGGAACGGGGACGCGGGATTTTTTCAGATGACAACCGGCTGCTCTATCTTGAAGGATTTATCACTGACATTACCAGACACAGGAAGGCTGAGGAAGCATTACGGGAGAGTGAGGGGCGGTATCGGGCGTTATTCCAAGGAGCGGCAGAGGGCATTCTGGTTATTGATAGTGATACCCGGCGGATTATTCATGCCAATCCTGCGATCTGCAGGATGCTTGGGTACGGTGATGATGATCTCATCGGCATGGGCCTTGAGGATATCCATCCACATGTAGATTTACCTCAGGTAATCTGCGAGTTCGAAGCAGTCACCCAGGGAGAGAAATCACGGGCAGCAGATATACCCTGCCTGAGAAAAGACGGAACGATTATTTTCACTGATGTTACCTCGTCACGAATTATGATCGATGGAAAGGACTGCGTCATCGGGCTTTTTGTAGACATTACGGATCGCAAACAAATGGAAGAAGCACTACGTCAATCTAACCTCAGACTTCGTTTTCTCACCGGCCTTACCCGCCACGATATTGTGAATCATCTCACCGCAATTCAGGGATATCAGAATCTGGCTCTCGAAACGCCTGACCATGATGCAGCGCTTGAGTTTATATCCCGTGCTCATGAGACCGGGAAAAGAATCGAAGCCACCATCGGATTTACCCGGGAATATGAGATTTTCGGGTGTGAAAGTTCGTCATGGAGACCAATATTTTCAATTATAGAATCAGCACAATCAGAGATAGTTCCTGGTAGCGTAATCATTGAAAATACAGTTCCCTCATCTCTTGAGGTCTATGCAGACCCGATAATTCGGAAAGTTTTCTCAACGTTGCTTGAGAACTCGATACGGCATGGGAATACGATATCCTTTGTCAGATTCTCTGCCTCCGAAGTACACGGAGCGTTAATACTCTCGTGTGAGGACGATGGAGTCGGTATCCTTGATGAAGAAAAAGAGAGGATATTTGAACCTGGATTTGGCAAAAATACGGGCATCGGACTCTTCCTGGCCAGGGAGATTCTCGCGATAACCGGACTGTCCATCCGGGAGTGCGGTGTTCCCGGTGAGGGGGCAAGATTTGAGATAGTAATTTCGTCCGGGAAGTTCCGTATTCACCCGGAAGATGAGGGGGGTACGTGAATGGATCATACTGGTTAGCCTACATCGTGATTGTGTTGCAGACGAGATTGATATTTTCATCTTCTTTCTCTATTGAATGAACTCAAATCTCGGGAATCTGATAAACACTCTGCCCTACCCTATTGGCACATGTATGTTTGCCATGTACTATGAACCATATTTATTCCTTCACACCCAACTAATTCCTTACAATATCTGATCGCCTCTGGTACCCTGAGTGAGTTCACCTGCCCGATTGACGCTATTAGAAATACCATTATCCTCGTTATTATTCTCAGAGTTATCGGTGGGATGGCAGTCTCCTTTGCATTTGGTAAATCCATCACCAGCCGGATGCATGATCTGTTAGACCTCTCTCACTGGATCACAGGCGGAACCTTTCGATTTCGGGATTTGAATTTACCGGAAGGGATGAGATTGAAACCCTTGGCAGGGCATTCATCGAAGTTGTTCAGACTTTTGAATAATTCAGGGATGAGGATACCTGTCACTTAGTAATAGGAACTGAAGAGATTTGATTGTCTCCTATCCGGCAACCGGCATTATTTTTCATGATCTATTGACTAAAATCATTCTAAATTTAATCATTCTGCTATCAACTAGCTGTCACCTTATGGGTAAGTTACATTTCCATTATGCAAAAAAACCTGATTCCTTCAGGTCCATAACAGTATTGGTTGATATGTGAGAGATTTAAGACCTTTTGTCTCTCTCGAAATAGTATTGCATCACCTCAATAGGGGTAATCAATTATGAATTGATATTTTTAATGGAAATTTCCGGTGTAAGAATTTGAGTGTAGAATCTGAATCTTTTTATATAATTGGGGATACATATGGTTTTTAGAATATTTTTCTTTTTTGAGTTCAAGCTGCATACCGGAAAAATCACTCGCCAAATATATTAAAAACCAGGCTTCACAGATTAACGTATTCTATATTTTTCAGATGATATCTTATCATTATAGGTAAGGACACTATTCGGCTGACCACCGTCAGACAAAAAAATTTCTTTATATGGTTCATCATGTATCAAGGCTTATTCGGGGCACACGCCGATTAAAACGTATACCCCCCTTATATTCTCTTTCTGGACCTAAAAGAGGGTGATATAATAGAGATTAGGATAAAAATAATTTATTTCTCGACATAAGGCAACAGGATAAGGCATATGAGATCTGCAAGGATCTGAACTGGGTCGGAATTGAAAAATAATTTCTTCATGTTTTCGCTCACTCAAATTTGCCTAAAAATATAATAAGCAAATGGAAAATTCTCAACGATATTTTGATAAATTCAGGAGACATGTCACAACAGATATCCATGACCTGTTCTAATTAAATTGTGTTTTTTAAAGTATCAGAAAAGAGATTACTATAGTGCATCCATCCCTATAAATTGAAAAAAATGAAACTAGTGTGAAGACCATGAAACATACCTGAATATTATGAACCTGGCACAAAAACTGGCATTATTGGTACTGGTGATTGAAAAACTGATTCAAAACAGTAATCCATGCTGAGGTGAAATACAGCATATGTCTTTTGAGTCCGGTATGCGGGAGTTCAAAGCGGGGAACTATGAAACTGCTGCTCATGAGTTCCTGGCGGTGACAGAAGCGGATGAGAATAACCATAAGGCATGGAATTGCCCTCGGTATTTGTCTGTCAAAGACCGGCCAGTATGACAACGCGGCCATCAGTTTTGAAAATGCTGTTGCCTTATCTCCTGACAACGCGACATACAAAAAGAACCTCGCCGGGAATCAGAAGAAACGGCAGGCAGAACCAGATCTTGAACTGGATGACGGACCGGCACCAGCTAGAAAAATTTAAGTAATAGGCCCTTCAGGCTATCCGTGTAACTATTGGCAAATCCCGCTTTTTTATCCCAATTATCTGTGCAATTATTAACCCGTGGTTTGGTTTTCTCATGGTAATAGTATGTGCCTGGTATATCAAATACGATGCAGACTCTATCAATGCAGGAAGCAATCCAACAGCATCAGCATGGGGTAAACTCAAGGGATGGGAATGGATGTTATTATTCATATTTTTCTGGGTCTTCATGCCTGTATATTCATGGAAACGGCAGCAAATATATGAGGAGAACCTAGTATCTGGACCAAATACATACATACCTCATACTTCTGGATTGCCATTAGGAAAAATTGTAATCGGATTTTTTGCAGTATTTTTTGTCCTTTTTTTACTGTTATTTACCGTGGGAATGATGGGATCAACTACCTCAACCGGGGATAGAATCTCTACAGGTGGCAATTATGTTTCCCCTACTAAAACTCCAGTTGTTACCCCTACTGTTAATGCGATTAATATTATGAGTGACGCGAGGACTATCCCATACGAAGAACTTGCAAGATATCCTGAAAAATACAAAGGGCAACCTGTAAAAACTACCGGAAAAGTAAGTCAGGTCATTAATTCTTTTGGAGGAGTGGACATTAGAATGTTTACCAAGCAATCTGAATATTCTGAAGATACATGGTTTGAAAACGATATATTTGTTATTTATAAATCACCAAATGAAAGAGTTCTTTAAAATGATATCATCACTATATATGGATATGCAGACGGTATACAGGATTATACAACTGTTTTAGGAGCTCAAAGGTCAATACCAAAAGTAAAAGCGGTAACTCATATCCGCTAAGGTCCGAACTTTTTTATTTCCATTTTTAACTGAAAGGGCCTATCCGATAGATCATTTCATGCTATCGGATTTCCGTATTCATCGATGAATTATGAACCATTCTTCCCAAAGTAACACTAAATTTTGTATGAGACACAACTAAATATTTATGTTTACAAATCTCTAATATGTAAACATGGGTGCAGTAATATCTATCCGTCCGCCTCCTGATCTCTTACAGAAGATCGATACATTATCAGAGCTCACATCACTTGACCGTACATCACTTATTAAAATGGTATTACATTCAGGATTGAATGAAGAATTAAAAAAGTATGCATTAGAAAAATATCAGGATGGACGAATTTCAATCGGGAAAGCTGCAGAATTATCAGGAATATCAATCAGAGAGATGATAGAATATGTTAAACTTAAGAATATTAATCTTAATCTGTCAGTCAGGGAAATTCAGGATGACTTTGAAGCTGCAATGAGATTATGATACTTGTTTTTGACTCATCTCCGCTGATTTATCTGGCTCGGGTGGGTGCACTTCACCTGATTACAAAAATTCCTGCTACGCTACTTCTTCCGCCGATAGTATATGATGAAGTAGTTATAAAGGGACGGGAATTAGGATATCCGGATGCAGAGATTGTTGATCAGTATATCATAAATGAAGCATTCTCTATAAAGGTTCCAGATATCGAGCAGATATTAAAATATGATGGATTAAAACGCGATCTTCATAAAGGAGAGATAGAAGTTTTAGCTCTTGCTGATCAATTACATGGAACCGCAATTATTGATGACAGGATCGGTAGAGAAATTGGAGAGATGTTTCTGGTTGAAACGAGAGGATCTTTTTTCATTCTGTTTTATCTTACTGCCAAAAAAGAAATATCAAAAGATGAAGCAATACAGATAGTCAATAACATGATCTCTGAAGGATTTAGAATAGGGGTTGAACAATATAAAGAAATTATCAAATTGATCTCTCAAATACCGTGATTTGATTAATCTATCTCAATTATTAACTCCAATACAATGTAGATGTCTTTGTCTGAATCTCCCTATCTACCCGAAATTAGTAATGTTTTACGCATTATCGGATACAATACTCCAAGGTCAGTCACCTGATACCCCGGTTGCTCTCCGGTCAACATCCTGATTACCCTCCTTTCTGTATCTTCGAACAAGACCCCCTTCAACCAATGTCTTAAAAACAGGGTCAGGATCATTATTGTTAGTGATACCAAAGACCTCCCCGATCTCACCAAAGCGTTTTTCCCCGTTCTCAAATAAAAAAACACAGCCCAGTGTCTTTCATCCTTTCATGCTGCAGCAGGAAGACGAATCTCAATCGGGAGCATCCCGGCATATCTCCTCACTATATTCCCGTTCAGTCCATCTCATATGCTCAATTCTGCAACGTGCTAATGAAGAAGTCTAATATAATATCGTATAAAGAAATTACCCACCTGCAGATAAAAGAATATGAGGCGATACAAAAAAAGATACTTGAGGAAGAAATGCGAGGAGATAATTCCACCTCACGGGTTCTTGTAACATATCAGAAAATAATTGAAGATGTTGGGCGGTTTGGAGTTTTGAAGGGTTATGATGCAATTGATGTGAATTTTAAAAACTATTGTATATTATTACATAGAGCAATAGCCATAATGGTATAGTATCATGGGAGATGTAGAATATAGCAGAGCTATGGGGAGAGTGGCTAACTCAGCAGCCTTCCATAAATTATCTCTTCCAGAACGTCAAAAATTTATCAAAGTTGCTGGGGATTGCTCTTCAATTAAAGAACTACCTCCATAATACAAGGAAATTGCCCTGCAAAGCAAATATGTTCAGGCGCACCTGTCTGAACTCATGACCTAACCTATTTTTCAGTGTTCAGGAAACATTGCTTCTATCGTCTTACTTTTAACCTGATTGTAGAATGAATCCAATGATAAAATAGAATTCTGGCAGTTTTCACTATTCATATTGCGGTTTTTGCTCCGATGGCGGTCAGGTATGTAATGATTTTGCCAGGATGATCATGATCTCTTCTAAAGATTCAACCACCAGATCAATCTTCGTATCCTTCTCTTCAACGAGTCCCTCAACAATTCTTTTTCTCCATAATTCAAAGATCGGGGCTTTATCTGATGTAGAACTTACAAAAAGGACAGTATTCTGTGGTAGATCAGATAACGCAGAGCCATTTTGAGAAAACATTTTATCTGCGGATACAACCGGGAGTATCGTGAGGAGCAAAACAACAAGGATAAAGAGGATGAATCCGTTTCTCCAAAAACGGAGGGAATTTTTGGATGGTATCGAAACCATTCGACGTGGTTTTTTATTGTTGCCAGAAATTATTATTGATGGAGAGATACTCATGATTAATACTCCTTCTTCTTTCCAGATATATATCTCCCGGAGACCGGGGGATACTATCATTCAATTGGATATCGGGATGTAACAGGATATGTTCTATGTCGGTGTTTCAGAGGAAATCCATAATTTTAGATGAAATATAAGAATGTGGGAGTTTACAGATATGAGGGGGCTGGAACCTATGAATAGTGTGATATAATAATACGAGATTTAAGTTACGTCGCCGCTCGTCAAATCCATGCCATAACGTATATACGTATGCTCACCGAAAAGAAAAATACTGTCGGTGTCATATCATATTTCCGTGATGTTACCTGGTGTATCTAATTCGATATACACATGGTACATTACGATATCTGTGTGATCCAGGCTAATCGCTACGAAAGGGAAGTATAGGTTGTATAAAGAGATTCAGTTGGATCTTTGAGTTGGCAGTCATTATTGCATAAAGATAAAACCAGTAATAGACCTGATGTCACTAAATAGCCTGATCTCTCATGAAACTCACACGCATACTGGTGTGACACTCTCGGAGGATGAATAATGAATACATTAAATAATTTGTCAATGGCTAAAAAATTGGCGGTTTTCACCGTTATTGCCCTCGTTGGTATTGTAGTCGTTGGATACATCGGTCTTTCCAGTCTGACTCAGTCAACAGATACTCTGGATGATATGTATGAGTATAACCTCCAGAATATCGTTCATATTGACGACCTCAGAACCAACATGATCCTCTACAGCCGCACTGCTGTCAACCATATGGCTGCCAGAAATGCAGAGTACCGTGCAGACTGGGAGAAGCTGATGGTTCAGCAGGATACGGATGTCCGTGAGTCCTTAAGCCGGATAATGGTCAGGACTGATGTGGGAAAGGAGACCGTTATAAAGATAGAAAAAGAGTGGAATGATTACACTACAGGGGTAAAAGGGCTTGTTGATCTGGTCAATGCAGGAAAGATGGATGAAGCTCGTGATTATCGTGATGAAGTGACATTACCGCTGCTTACCAAGGTAACCGGAACAGTAGAGGAGTACCAGAAATTCATTATTGAACTTGCTGAAACGGCAAAGAAAAACAGTGATGCTGCTGCTACCAGTGCTGTTACCGCGGTTATTCTTGTTACTTTTATCATTGGCATCATTCTGATTGTATTTGCTGTAATCCTCACCCGGAGCATCACAAATCCATTAACCCGTGTTGTTCTGATGCTTGGAGAACTCTCAAAAGGCCATCTCGGTATGCGACTCTCCCTCGGGCAGAAGGATGAGATCGGGGTGATGGCAGATACCATGGACAGATATGCTGAAAATCTTCAGAAAAACCTCGTCGGAACCCTCCAGATGGTCGCAAAAGGTGAGAAGAACATCGCTCTCATCCCTGCAGCAGATGACCTGGACGAGATAACCCCTGCAGTGAACACCATGATCACCACCATCGATTCAATCGTAGGAGAGGTGGGCGGTCTTATCGCTGATGCACAGGAAGGAAACCTGAAGACCCGGGGAAACCCGGATCAGTTTGTCGGTTCATACCAGGAGATCATCGTTGGCATCAACAACATGCTTCAGGCTATCACCACCCCGCTCAATGAAGCGCTCCGGGTGGCTGATCTCTTTGCCCATGCAAAGTTCGGAGCACGGTTTGACGAGAATGTTGAGGTGAAAGGAGATCTCATCGCTCTCAAGGAAGGTCTGAATACCGTTGGCAGAGAACTCTCAATCGTCATCAAAGAAGTAACTGAGCAGATCGGTGCACTCACCGCCTCTGCAGAAGAAGCGGCAGCAAGTGTAGAAGAGGTCACCGCCGGAGCGGCCTCTATTGCCCAGAGTTCATCACTGGTTAGCAACAATGCGGATATTAGTGTAAAGTCAGTTGATCAGGTCCTTCATGCCATGGAAGAACTTTCAACCTCTGTCTCCACGGTTGCAACAAAGGTGGATTCGGTAAGCAGACTTTCCCAGGAAGCAAACACCATCTCAGCAAATGGGGTTATTCAGGCAGGGGCTGCTGAAAAAGGAATTACTGCAATTAACGGGGCAGTCAATGATGTCGGGTCAATCATTGTTGAGATACGCTCCCAGATGGACGAGATCGGAAAGATAGTTGATATCATCGGTGATATAGCCGATCAGACCAACCTGCTCGCCTTAAACGCAGCTATTGAGGCGGCCCGTGCGGGAGAAGCCGGTATGGGCTTTGCAGTCGTCGCAAACGAGGTCAAGACACTAGCCCAGGGGTCACAGGGATCGGCTGAGAATATCGGTCAGATCATCACCTCACTGCAGAAACAGTCTCAGCGGGCAGCAACCGCAATGGACCTGGCAACAAATGAGGTATCAAAAGGATCTGATGCCATCACTGAAACTATTCAGTTCTTCCATACCATTGCAGACCAGGTGGAGGATATTTCACAGAACATGACCGAAATAGCCAGCCTTTCAGAAGAAGAAGCTGCGGCTGTAGAGGAGATCACTGCAAGTGTCTCTGAAGTCAAAAACCTTGCAGCTCAGACGGCTGAAGAAGCGGTCAGTTCTTCAGCAGCATCTGAAGAGTCATCAGCTGCGTTAACCCAGGTATCCAATGTTATATCGGATCTGTCTGTGATTGCAAACCGGATCAATGAGTCCATGGAGCGCCTGAACGGGTGAAATAACCCACAATTTTTTTAGAGAGAACATCACTGGCAACGGATGCAACGGACCAGAGAGGAGAGAAATGTATTTCTGTTCTGGAGATTTATGTATCTGGTGCTAACAACCGGACAGGGTAGTGAGACAACTGGTAATCTGACCATCCTGGATACATATCAGCATTACCACAGGATCATTTGTAATGTAAAATCCATTGCTGTTTCTTTTTCTCTGATACCCTTTCTAATTGGCGTTGTCACGTTCCCTGTTTTCAATAAGCCTGTCAAGCTCCCCTATCATGTAAAGAGGAATTGAGAGAATATCATCATGAAAACTGAGTCCACCCTCCCAGAACCGTATACCAAATGAGGCGTTCTTTTCATCCAGAAAGAGACGTAATGAACGAAGCCTTCCGGTTTTCCCGGATTTTACCTCTACTGGGTATATTTTTGACTTCCTCGCAATACAATAATCTACTTCACTTGAACTTCCGGATTTATCCCGGGCCCAAAAGAATAGTTCTGCGCTCAGGTTCGGGTCAGCATGGGCAAGGAGTTCCTGGCCAACAAACTGCTCTGCCACGCTTCCACGGTTAATCTGAATGATTTCTGGTTGCTGGAGAAGATCTGTTTCAATCCCGCATATATGCTGCATAAGTCCAACATCAAGGAATACGTACTTGCGGCGGTTTGAAAGTGAAGAGCCGAGGGGAAGACCTGATGCATCAGTGCAGGATATTGGGGTGATAACCCGGGCAAGAGCAAGCAGGTCAATCGTCGTTTGTCCTTCCATGATATCAGATGGGAATAGATAGACCGATTAATCATCTGTACGGTATAATGAAGGTAGAAAGATAATAAATGTTTGGCTGAAACAATCGGTTATTTTGTCCAGACTATGGCTAAAATAGGGGGTTACTTTCACCATTATACGTAATTATTAACATTCTTTCCAATCTCACTCCTGACACTCATCCGGTCATCGATCCCTGCAGTCAGGTGAATGCTCTGTTATGCCCCGGTTGAGACATCAGTTAATGCACCTGTACCGGTGCCATCATCTGAACTCTTACCCTTATCGCTGCCGGTATACCTGCAATGACCTGTGAGTCTGTGCGTTATTTCTTTGGCAGGGGTGTTTTTACTATCAAGGCAGAGTCCTTACGGCTTTGGAACTTTACCGAAGAAGAGACGCGAATCCTCTGCCTGGACACACTAGCGAGACCTGACAGTTATTTAAAGAAGAAGTCTTTGATGAGATTTTAATTGGCATTCTTTTTTTGCCGGGAAACACAATCAATATTCAGATTGAATGATTATCTCACCTTCATCCCCTGGCCAATGCCTTGTATGCAGAAAAGGTATTAACCGGAAATCAGCAGAAATGCATCTGAAATCATATCAGATTCAAAACTCTCCCCGGCGTCCGGCTTTTCTTATTGAGGTATTCGCTGAAGGCTACCCTGAATACTGGATGTATCTTGCTGCTTCCCCTGACGCAACCCTTGGAGTTATCGACACCCTTCTAAAGGAGATATGGATGGGCGATGATCAGGTGAGTACGTTTTCTTTTAAAAGAAAAGAATATACCTTATATCCTGATAGTTCTGACCTGAAGATCAGGTTAGGGAAGATATTCTTGCCCGGATTTACCTGTACGTATACTAATAATCACTTCAAACCAACTGTCCTCCATCTGGTAATTAAGAGTCTGCCACCAGATCATACCCCGGCTAAAGGTTCTATCTGTGTTATTGCCAGAAATTCACGAGTACCTTATGATTGTGATATCTGCGGAAATAAAGCTGATTTTTTCTGCAATGAGTGTTATCAGGAAGGGGGGGATCCTCTGATCTGCAAACATTGCCTCCCTGACCATGACTGTAGTTTTGAGCACATTCAGATCATTCCAAACTCCCCCTTGTTTGGAATTGAAAGGTTTACTGAAGATCCTGATCGTATTGTCAGGTGGTACCCTGCCGGATGGACGAGAGATGAGATCATTCCTCCTGATTTAGATATTCTGCTTGATCAGTACAACCAGAAATTCATAGAGGAAGATGATGAATATGGTTTCTCAATGTATCCTGACATTACAACCTCTATGGAACGAATAAGAGGATATTTTTTTGGTGTTATCAATTTTTTCCTCTCAACAGAATACACTGCTTTCAATCCGGATCATCTCAAATATTATCGTGAGGTCATTCTGCAGTTTCTTCTTCACACTGACAGATATGATTGTTTAGATCCTTCTACCTGGGAACCGGTTTTAATACAAACAATATTGTGTGAACATCTGGTATTCTTACCAAAATCATTGCCTTTCGACCTGGAGAATGTCATCGAAATCTTGTCGAGATTATTTCGATATTTCCAAAAAGCAGGCCTTGTGGGGCAGAGTGATGATCTCATTAAGGGATTACAGGATTATAAATTCACCTTTATGGATAACTGTAATTCCCTTAATTACAATTATTTCATAAAATCACTGGTCTCTTGTGATGATGAGGATAATGTAGTGGCATCTGTTTTTGATAAATCAGACATTCTTCCTCTTAGTAAGATTTACGATGAGATGGAATCTGAAGATTTAAATGTTGATATTTCATTGGAATATACTAAATCTCTGATTGATGGCCTGATTGAAGATCTGTTCAGGATTCATGGGCGACCCCCTGCAAAGCCCATATACCATGAACCTCTTTCAAAAGACAGATATGATACAATCAGGACTGGCCTTGAGGATTATTGCAAGGCTGATGATTCACCTCCCATCCTTGAGGAGTGTATTCTTATGCTTGACAATCTGGCCGGAAATCTGCAAAGCCCGCTTCACAAAGGTGAGTGTCTTTTATGGTCATCTGCAATTATTTACACCCAATATCAGGAGAATGGGTTGATCAAAAATGGAAATGCATCGTCCTGTGCAGAAAAGATTGCAACTTTTTTTGAAGTGAAACCAAATATGGCCCGCATTCGCTCATCTGAAATAAGAAAGGCTCTTGATATGGTGTTTCAATAAACCCATTTTTACTCCATATTCAATTATTCCTCGATCTAAATATCAGTAACTATACTCCTGAAGTTTTTCAGGTTACCCTGCTTTTTTTATTTATGCACCAGGGACTTTTGTACAATTGCTGTAATTTTTCTGTGTTATGTTGATATGTCCATACAATCAGGAGAGGTTTCATTCCTTTCCTCTCTTTTAGCTGGATTGTACCACACCGGTTTGATGAAATTACTTCACGTTGCGTCTCTTTCTCTGTGCCTGGCAGCATCGGTATTTCGCAATTCCGAAATTTTAACATCCGGGTTTTTGTATCTTGCTCTCCCTATGGTTTTTTTCCCTGCCTGTATCGCCTTAACCGGACAGAGGTGGATACACCCGCAGCAGAGCTCACAATGATGTTTCCAGACCGGTTTTTTGTTTACCAGTTCGATATTGTGTGCCGGGCAGATTTCTGTGCAGATACCGCATGATGTGCATTCGTCATTGACAGAGAAATTCCTGTCTTTATTATGGGCATGTGAAATGAACCAGGAATACACCAGCGTGTGCATGAGCCATGACAGGAATGAGCGGGGGAGCGGCTGTTCTTTGCATTGAACAATTTCCTCTACAATTTCTTGAATCTTTGCGTCTGCTGAGGTCAGGATTTTGTCACGTTTTTCACCGGTTGCAGATTCATACATCAGGATATAGTTCCCCGGCATCAGCACGAAATAACCGGCAGAAAGCCCACGACCGGATCGTCTCCTGAGAATTTTATCGAGTTGTGCAAGAGCAGATTCCGCTCCTCCTCCTCCATATGTCTGAACTGAAAATGTATACAGGACCTTAGTAAGATCCAGGCGTCTGGCAAATGATGCTACCATATCTGGAAGGCCGGCGAAATAAACCGGAGCGATGATTCCGACACGTTCTGCCTGCGGTATAATATCTCCGGATGTTTCCATCATAGATGCGATCGGCACCAACTCGCAATCTTCAAGGGTGTCAGCGATCTTCTTTGCAGTGGCAAGTGAGTTTCCAGTTCCAGTAAAGTAATACAGTATCGTTTTCATTTTTTCTTCTCCCGGTTACCTGCATTCTATCGTATCTGGTAGATGATATCTTTTATTACCTGATGACATACCCCTTATCTTTCTGTGACGGTGAGAGCGGCGATGAAAATATGGCAGCATTATGATCAACAGAAAAGGAGAGCATCTCCTAATGCCCCGAATGGCTAAAAACCAGACTGAATAAAATATTGTATTCAATTCTGACTCTGCTCTCTGTCAGGATGAGCGACGGGTTTATTAAATCAGGGAATGAGTATCCGTATGTCCTTCTCAACCCGCCTTCTGGTATCTCTCGGATTATTCATCCTCATTTGTATATCTCTGGCTGCTGCATCGAATTCAGCTCTTAGCGGAGCCCCGATGGTTCAGGTTTCTGAAAGACCGTCTCTTCACACAACCATTATTCCCCCGGTATTGGAGACGGATTCGAATCCGGGAAAACCAATATCTGTTGTCATATCCTCACCAGCATCGCAGATTGAAGAGTATGTGGATCATACTGTTACCATCTATAACGCCGATTCAACGCGGACAGTTTGGATTAACCTATTCGCCGGTCCATTTGGGAGATTTCCATCAGGAAATGAATGCCAGCCAACCCAGTGTGACGGGTCATCATGTTGTCCGTCAGTAAGTTGTCCGAACGCAAAATGTGGTACCACGTCATGTAATCAGGGTGACGTTCCACTTCCTTTTGACGGGGGATTCTTACTAAACCCAGGTGAATTGAAGAATGTCACGGTTCAGGTTGCCTCAGACCGGATTACCACCGGTTCAGGGGGATTGACAGTCTGGGCCCGGACGGGATGCAGACCGACTGGAAACCCGGATTATCCCTTGATTTGTAATTCAGCGAACTGTGATCTTGATTATGCTCCTCATAGCAGGGTAGCCTGTGGCGGGATAGGATCCCAGCCCCCGGCAACAAAGGCTGAAATAACTTTTAATGGAAATTATAACCTGGACAGTTATGATATCAGCCTGGTTGACGGATGGAATGTCCCGATGTGGCTGGAACCGGTATCAGGGAATTATGATAAGACTACAAACCCGTATTACTGTCGGTACTCGGGAGGATACCTGGATCTTGGACCGCTCGCTGATAAGGAACTTCCACTCATGGTGGATCGGAAAAATAACGCGATTGCCGGGGTCTGGAGTGCCTGTAAGTATTCTGCTCTGGTGGATCCAAAACAGCAGGACCCTGCTTTCTGTTGTATCGGAGAGTATGCAGATGCGAAAAAATGTCAGAGTAATACGGTTAACTGGCCGAAGGATAAACAGACGGCTCAGTTCTTCGCAAAGTATTACCCAAAGGCATATGCCTTCGCGTACGGAGATCCGACCGGGGGATACTTCTCCTGCAAACCAAATGACAATAATCCAATAAACTATACATTAACTATCTTCGGACCTAATCGTTCTCAGGCAGAATTTGAAGCAGTCTCAAAGGTACTACTCAATCCCGGGGAGCCGGTAATTATTAATCACACGGGGCCCGGTGTACGTATGCACCTGACCTCTGAAGTTTCAGGGATGCATGAAGTTCATTTTGCTATTATCCCTTCAAATCTGCCACCGGAAGACCCGGAAGATTATGTTCTGCAGATTCCCACGATGGGACTGGTCTATAAGGTGCACGCTACCCTCTCAGAGGACAATCTCTCCCATCTAACCTTATATTTCCCATATACTGATGATGATCTCCGCAGGTACGGACTTTTAGAAGACAGTCTTCGCATATTTTACTATAATCCTGATATGAAGCAATGGGACAAGCTCCCCGGAAGTGTAGATACCGAAAATAAGATGGTGAGTGGCGAAACAGACCGGTTAGGGTATTTTATCATAAGTGGCAGTGCAGTCGATCCTTCCAGGGGGGAAATTCATCTCAAACCTGGATGGAATTGTATATCAACGGCAAAACAATTAGCACCCGGAAATAATAACGCCAGTATTTTTTCGAACGTTCCAAGCTCAGGTCATTCGGTACTGAAGTATAACCAGACATCCGGGTGGGTCTCGCTTAAAGAAACAGATATTCTCAAACCTCTGGATGGAATCTGGTTGTTTGCTGAAAAGTCTTCTACGGTATCACTGCAGTTTGATACAAATCCTGACCCGGATCCACCGTCATCATGGCTTGGATCAGGTTGGAACAGTATCGGTTTTTCTGCTACCGTTCCATATTCTGCACGGGATACGTTTCACTCGGTATCAGATCTCTGGAAGTATTGTGTCGGTTATAATGAGACCAAACAGCAGTACGAGACGATGATTGAGAAAGGGGGGTCCGGCGAATTTTCAGATACCCGATTATTAAGCCCTTATCATGGATACTGGGTATACATGACCGCAGAAGGTGAACTGATTGGGGTCTAAGTAGTGAATCGTAAATCCTGATATACCCTCACTTCCCGGATTTTTCGGAGCATCCATATAATGCCTCTAAAATCTCCTTGTTTTTCTCATTATCTTTAGATTGGATGATTTCATGATAAGATAGTTCGAGTCACCAGAGTTTTCGAGCTTGAGAAGTAGTTTTTCGACCGTATATTGTTTCGAAAGTTCAGTTCCTTTCTAGAAACTCTCATGAACATAGACTTCTCACACACAACCCTCTGTCTTACCGGTGAGCATATATGGATATTATGAGAATAACTCGTAGAGAAATGAAATTCCAAAGGCCGATATTTTTCTTTGTTCTCCTCCTCCTCGTCCTGATTATCAGTTCGGCCCTCCCGGTAATTCAGCTTCCTGCCTCTGATACCCCCACGATTTCTCTTCTGTATGCTTCGGCAGGGATTATGCCCCAGCTGGTAAATACCAGTCAGGTAGATGGATTTATCGTCTGGGAACCGGTGGTATCAACAGCTGTTCTCGGTGGTATAGGAAAACGGATTGCAACACAGTCCTCCCTCCCCCCGCCAGATACCTGGAATAAAGCCGCATGCTGTGTTCTGGTAATGCGGAATCAGGTTATTGCAGATTATCCTGAAATCGCTTCACTTATCGCAGCAGTCACCAGTGCCGGAATGGAGCAGATAACACAGGACCCACAAAAAGCACAAAAAATAACCGCCGACTGGGTATTCGGTTCCAATTCAATTCGGTCAGCCGGCCTCTCTCTGCTCCCTGTCGATGTGGAAAAGGAGGCATTTACCAATCTTTATTTTGTAGATACCGCACAAATCCCCCGGATTGGATCAATCCAGGATAATCAGTTATCCGGCATCCCCTCAGGAGCCCCGTCACTGGTCAATACTACAATAGCCATGCGGGGAAGAGAACTTTTAGCCGGGAAAATACCGCAAATCAGCACCACCATCCCGACAATATCTATCGGATATCTCCCATCATCAGACCATAATGCCCCTTTCTATGTGACGATTATGGAATCCCGCTCTATATGTGACAAGTATGGCTTTTGCATAGTTCCAAAGGATGGAGATGGAGGCAGACCGACTGAGTGCTCACTTATTGTAGGTAATCAGACCGTCGCTATCATTAACCTGCTTCCCGGTCAGGTAGGCGGGGGGATTATGACCGGTATGGGACAGGATGCCGTTGATGTTGCGTATGTTGGAGCCGTTCCGGCGATATACCAGATAACTCATGGAAACCAGGCATCAATTATCCAGTCAGTAAACACTGAGGGAACCGGGCTCGTAGTAGATGAAACTGCCCCCTGTCATGACTGGGATAGTTTCATTGTATGGGTTAAAAACCGATCCAAAGAGAACCGACCGGTCATTTTAGCCGTGCCCCAGAGTTCCATTCAGGAAGAGATGATACGAGGTGCACTTGCCGCAGAACATATTACTATCAGCCTATATGGGCTTCCTTTCAGGTGAACTATGATTACACGTCGTCAGATAATGCAGGGTCTTTTCCTTCCGGCTCTGATAGTGGTTGTGTGGCAGCTTCTTGCCATACATATTCAAAACAGTTTTATCCTGCCTGGCTGGGAAGAGATTGTCCCGGTTCTCATATCCCCCTTCACTCCCTTATTTGGCGGGGCATCACTGCTAGAGAACAGCATCATCAGCCTTCAGCGGGTCCTGACCGGATTCATCCTGGCAATCCTGATTGCAATTCCCCTGGGCCTTCTGTGTGGATGGTCAAAGAAGGCTTTTGCGTATTGCAATCCTCTTATTCAGATAATCCGCCCGGTCCCTCCAATTGCCTGGATGCCGCTTGCTATTGCCTGGTTTAAAATCGGGTTTGGCTCATTAATTTTTATTATCCTGATTGGTTCATTCTTCCCTGTTCTCATAAGTACCATCGACGGGGTTCGGACCATCAGGCAGAGCTGGGTAGAAGTGGCACAGACCCTGGGTGCCAGCACAAGGGAAAAAATATGCACAGTTGTTATCCCCGGGTCACTCCCGTCAATCTGGACTGGTCTGCGGGTTGCATTTGGTGTTGCCTGGATGTGCGTTGTTGCGGCTGAAATGCTCCCCGGAACAAGTGCAGGACTTGGATATCTCATCATGTATGCTTATAATCTCGGACAGATTAATGTAATCGTTGCCGGTATGGTGATAATCGGCATCATCGGAATCGTATTTGATTATCTGTTCAGACTCGGTGAGATCAGTCTGTTTAGCTGGAAGGGGAAAGAATGACCGGTATTCTTGTTCTTGATGCTCTATCAAAGAGTTTTTCTGATGGCACACAGCAGTGTCAGGCCTTGTCTGATATCTCATGCACCATCGGAAGTGGCGAGATTGTCTGCCTGATGGGACCTTCCGGCTGCGGGAAATCCACGGTTCTGCGTATCCTTGCCGGCCTTGAATCCGCAGACAGCGGGACGGTGAGGGGAGACGGATGTTCTGAGCAGGGATGCCTGAAAACCGCCATGGTATTTCAGGAACATGGACTTTTTCCCTGGCTCTCGGTGTTTAACAATATTGCCTATGGCCTTACCCTATCTATCCGGAATCAGGATTCTGAACTGGTTAACGCGAAGGTTTCTGCCCTTCTTCACCTGATTGGTATGGAATCATTTCGCTCATCACTGCCTCATCAGTTATCAGGTGGGATGAAACAACGGGTTTCTGTTGCCCGGGCTCTTGCGATAGAGCCGGAAATTCTGCTCATGGATGAACCTTTCAGTGCACTTGACCCGTTTAGCAGGCGTGAACTCTGGGATGAAGTGCTCCGCATTCGTGATACACTCCAGACCACGTTCTTCATTGTCACCCATAATCCGGAGGAGGCGGTGTTTCTGGCTGACCGGATAGTTATTCTCTCACCACGTCCTGCGGTTGTGAAAACGATTGTCCCGGTTGATATTCCTCATCCGCGAGACCCTCTGAACCCGGCAACGGTTCGGCTGATTCAGCAGGTAACCGTCCAGGTTATGGGAAAACAATAGTGAGGTATCAACAACGTGAAAAAGGTAATACCTGGATCAGATCTCCCATTGCTCGATATTTCTGGTTTCCGGGTTAAACACAATCCCAATTTCGTATATCTGCCTCTGGTCTGATCGGTATTTTTCTGCATATCCACGTTTTCGAATCTGGTCCAGAGGGCTTTCATCCCCACTTGTATCGATGCTAAGCACTTTGAATTCAAAGATCCAGATTGCGGTCCTTGTCTTCACGGTCAGATCAACTCTTCCTTTATTTGTTGTATCTTCTGGAATCACCTCGTATCCGAGACTTGCAAAATAGGTATATACCACACTTGCATAATATCCCTCATATCTGGCTATCGGATTGTTTCTGTACCAGTCATGCGGAATGGATGCAAAGAAGGATTGAAAACAGATGTGCAATTGATCAGCATCCCCTTGTTCCAGTGTATCATACAACTGGTCACGGACTCCGGTGATAGGATGCCCGCTTAATACCTCGGAGAAGAGAAAGTTTAGTGATGTCCGAACTTCGATATTCGGATACCCAAGAACGCAGCGAAATCCCCTGATTGGATCTGCAGACCATGATTTAATCGTCAGGTATCCTGCCTGAAAGAGCAGTGTTTCTGCTTTTATGTGTTCAGGATCAAATGATCCCAGGAGTTCATCACCGGCAATAAGTCCATCATACTCAGCAGGAAGACGAGGTTTCTTCTTCCAGAGGGCGATAAAAAAAGATGGAGTCCCGGTCTCAAACCAATATGGTCTGAATTTTCTCTCCGCAAGAAGAAGGAGAATATCAAACGGATTGTATACTGCTTCTCCTGTCCATGAGTAGCCGTTATACCAGGTCTTAACTTCATCAAGATCTAAATTGTATAAATAATCTGAAAAAACAGTTTTAAGATCTTCATGAGTATACCCGCATATTGCTGAATATCTGGAGTTAAGCGTGATATCCTGCAGGTTATTGAGGCCCGAGAATATCCCGGTTTTCGCAAATTTTGAAACACCGGTGAGGAGAACTAATTTGAGGTGGGGATCAAGTGGTTTGATAGATCCATAAAAATTCTTCAGGCAATCCCGCATCTCCTGCATGAGACTGATATTTTCTATATTATCAAGAATTGGTCTGTCGTATTCATCAATGAGGATAACTATCTGTTTTCCGGTTTTTTTTGCGATATGAGGGATAAGTGAGAGTAAGCGGTCTCCTGGGTCGCCTTCGCTTTTTTGGATGTCATAAAATTCCTCCCATTCATTCAGAGTCCTGGACAATCTGTTGGTAAGATCAGATATCTCTTTGAGTGCCCCTCCTGCAAAATCAATCCGAAGGACCGGATAGGTTTTATCAAAATCCCAACCTGCCTCGGGTGAATCAAGATAAAGTCCGGAGAAGAGTTCCTTCCTGCCAGAAAGAGCACAGTCAAGGGTGTCGATAAAGAGGCTTTTTCCAAACTGGTTTGGACGGGAGAGAAAGTAATATTTTCCTTTTGCGACTATGTCTGCTATAAACGAGGTTTTATCAACATATGCATATCCTTCGGTTATTATTTTTTCAAAGGACTGGACCCCGATTGGAAGTTTTACATGAGGCATACAATAGTCTTAAGGTTACGCTTGGAGAACACATCATTCTTACGGGTGTTTAATTCTTTAACGTAAGATATTTCACCAGATGAGGCTGACACAGATTGGCATTCTTAAGTACATTCCTTAATGGGCTACGTTAGACTAGTTAATGTCTCCCCTGAATGGGTAACCGCCTGACAGTTGAAAGTGATTTGTAGATCCATGAGACCTACGATATGCAGCTCGATTGCCTCCTTGAATTTTTTCATCGCATTCTCAATTAGATCTTTCAGGGACCCCCTCTTCTTTGGAGTCTCCGAAGGTTGATTTACCTTTTAAAATAGTGAAAAAAATTATTTGACTCGTGTCCAGGTCCCTGCTGCAACAACTGAGTCATAGTCAGTAACATGCTTATAGATGCTATGCATCAGATCATTAGAAATAATTTCACACTCCGTAAACCCATCCATATCAGCGAAATGAACCGTTTTATTATCATGATCGATGACTCCGATAAGTGTCTCATTTTGTCCTATCTCTGATGAAAAATCACAGTATAGCACCCGGCCTTCCTGTTCTGTAATATTTGCATGAGCAGATATTGAACTAAATTTCCCCTCGTGATGAGTAAACTCACCGGTTTGGTCACTTTTCATCAAAACAGCTCCCTTTGCTTCGATAATCCAATGACCAACCAGATTCGGGATTTCGATTGCACTTTCATCAGCAGGCTGATCAGCAAATGAACAGCCACATCCTGCCAGGAGCAGGAGCATAACAAGAGCCAGACTAATTCTCATACATCTCACAATTTACTTATTGTTTTCAGGAGTAATTAAATTATCATAAGACTAATCAGGGTTGAATTGTATAAGGCTCTCACCTTCGTCAGATAATGAAACATGAATCGATTTCTTTATATCTGTAAAAAATAACCCTATCATGTTCAGACATGAAATTGAAATCGGTTTTAACTGGTATTTTCTGTTTTGTTTTAATCTGCGGGAGCGGGTTTGCGGACAACAGGAATGATGCTACAGAGTATACCGTTGCTTTCCATGAAGAGGCCAATAATACACCGGCCTGGAATAACAATGATGAAGATTTTGATTTTGCAAACAGAGGATTCATAGCAACAGATGATCCCCTGACTATTCCTTCACAATATCCCGGCTATACTTCATGGGACATGGAAGTCTACAAATTCCTGAATAATGACACCCGTCCGGATACAATCAACCCGCTTTTGTACAGACAGAGTCAGTTGAATACCATTAATGGACTGTTTGAAGTTACTGATGGGATCTATCAGGTGAGAGGATATGATGTCACAAGTATGAGCCTTATTAAGGGAGATACCGGCTGGATCGTCATCGACCCGATGACCTCAGTTGAAGCAGCAATAGCCGCAATGGAACTTGTGAACAAAACACTTGGAGATTTCCCGGTTAAAGCTGTCATTTATTCTCATCCCCATGCTGATCACTACCAGGGAGTAAAGGGAGTTGTAACAGAGGAAGAAGTTGATGCTGGTGATGTCCAGATCATTGCTCCCGAGCATTTTATGGAACATGCTCTCAGTGAAAATGTGTATGTAGGAAATGCAATGCAACGCAGAGCAAACTATCAGTATGGCATTCAACTTCCAAAGGATGCAAAGGGAAATGTTGATATAGGTCTTGGAAAAAGCCCTTCGATAGGAGTTGCTTCACTCATTCCTCCAACCATTGATATTACCTATACCGGACAGACAGTTTCAATAGATGGAATTGATATGGAATTTCATCTGACAGCAAATACTGAAGCTCCGGTTGAACTTGACATCTGGTTCCCTCAAAAAAATGCCCTCCTGATGGCAGAAGACTGCACGGCAACGTTTCATAACATCCTGACGCTTCGTGGAGCCCAGGTCAGGGATCCCCTTGCCTGGGCACATGCTCTTGATGAGGCCAGGCAGCTATACGGGGATGAAGCTGAGGTTGTCTTCTGCTCTCATCACTGGCCCAGGTTTGGAAATGATAAAGTAATCGAACTGCTTGAAAACCAGAGGGATTTGTACAAATATATCAATGATCAGACCCTGAATCTCATAAACAAAGGGTATACGATGGATGAGATCGCAAGCATGATAGAGCCTCCGGAAAATCTCAAAGAATTCTGGTATACATATGGATTTTATGGTCAGATGTACATGGGAGTCAAAGCGACGTATCAGAAATATCTAGGCTTTTATGATGCCAATCCGATTAACTTAAATCGCCTTCCACCTGAAGAATTTGCCTCATACATAACCGAGTATATGGGAGGAGCTGATGCTACAATGGTCCGTCTTCAGGAGCACTATGATGCTGGAGAATATGAACTGGTTGCCTCCATTGCGTATTATCTTGTCTTTGCAGATCCGACAAATATGGCTGCACGCGAACTAGAAGCTGCATCTCTTGAACAACTCGGATACCAGTCAGAATCAGGCACAGCCAGGAATGCATATCTGTCAGCGGCTCAGGATCTCAGAAGATCAGAGCCGGCCAAAATAATGAGCGGGATATCTGAAGACATCATGAAGGCCATGTCAATGGGTCAGTTACTGGATTATATTTCTGTCCGGGTGAATAAAGAAAAAGTATCAGGTGAAGATTACCAGATGAATCTGATCCTCTCTGATACCGGCGACCGGGCATTAATTCAGGTCAGGAACGATGTACTTGTCTATTGGGTGGATATGACCTCTTCCGGGGCAGATGTGACCGTTACGATGCCAAGAAAGGCCCTTGAACAACTTGCCCTCAATCCCTCAATTGCTTTGGAAGATGTTTTAAGTACCGGAGATTCAGAGATATTTGACCGGTTTGTCAATATGCTTGATGTGTTTGATCCCGGGTTTAATATTGTCATTCCTTAACTATTTTCTTTTTTTATCCAATAGTAACCTTTATACCTATCCATAACAGATTCACAGTAATTATCTTCGTAACTCAGTATTTCTGATTTCTGAACACTAACATGGAAGGTACACAAGGGAGTATGCATGAAAACCGTCTTTGTCAGGCAGGATAGATGTGTCGGGTGCAGGCATTGTGAAGTTGCCTGCGCAATCGAACACTCGCAGAGTAAGAGTTTAATCCCGGCAATCCAGGAGGAAACGAGGTCTTACCCACGCATTTATGTAGAGGTCATTGATAATTACCAAAAGTTCCCAAACCGGTGCAGACATTGTGACCCTGCTCCCTGTATGCAGGTCTGTCCCACCGGATCACTCAGCCGGGATGAAGCAACCGGCTCTGTTCTTGTCGATTCTTTGAAATGTATCAGTTGTGGTGTCTGTGCCATGGCCTGTCCTTTTGGCATTATCCAGTTCCACAAGGTTTCAACGCCGGCCCCGAACCGGGAAGTCAATGCAAAATGTGACAACTGTATCGGCAGACTTGAAGATGGGAGAATTCCGGCATGTGCAGAGGCATGTAAAACCGGTGCTCTTGAATTTGGAGAGATAAATGATCTCATCAGGGTTGCCAGGACCGATTTTACTACCCGGATGATAACATCACGAGGAGCTGAGACTGAAGTTCCGGTGATTCCGGAGAATGTTAAAGCATTTCAGGCAATAATGGAGAAAATTGCATCATTATCATAGAGGGGAGGTTAAGACATGTCAGATCAGGAGATTAGAGCAACAGCAGAACAAAGAGCAATGGACAGGACGGACCAGGAGATCATCAGAAAGACGCTGGAAGAAGGAGTGGAAACCGCATGGGACCGGTTTGCCCTGCAACAGCCCCAGTGTGGATTTGGGCAACTGGGTGTCTGCTGTAATAACTGTGCCATGGGCCCGTGCAGAGTCGATCCTTTCGGAGGGAAGACATCACATGGGGTCTGTGGAGCAAATGTGGACACCATTGTCGCCAGAAACCTGCTTGATGACCTCTGTGTCGGAGCTGCAGCCCATTCTGATCACGGAAGGGAAGTTGTTGAAGTATTGCTGGAGACCGCTGAAGGAAAATCCCAGGGATATCAGATTACCGACAAGGAAAAACTTCTGGTTCTTGCCACCGAATACGGGATTAAAACCGACGGCAGAGATGTACATGATATTGCCAAAGACCTGGCTCTTGGCATACTTGAAGAGTTTGGAACGGTAAAAAACAGGCTCCAGCTCTCAGAGAGAGCTCCTGCTCCAACCAGAGAGATCTGGAAAAAAGCAGGAATCATGCCACGGAGTATTGACCGTGAGATAGTAGAGGCAATGCACCGGATTCACATGGGGGTTGATGCAGATTATGTGAATATCCTCCTCCATGCCATGAGAACATCGCTCTCTGACGGATGGGGAGGATCCATGGCTGCAACAGAATGCTCAGATATTCTGTTTGGAACCCCGACTCCTGTTACATCACAGACTAATCTTGCAACATTAAGCAGGGATAAGGTCAACATCGTACTTCACGGTCATAATCCGCTCCTATCACAGATCATCGTAAACACTGCAGAAGATCCTGAACTGAAACGACTGGCAGGAGAGAAAGGAGCAAACGGGATTAACCTTGTTGGGATGTGCTGCACCGGAAATGAACTGCTGATGAGAAGTGGTATCCCGATTGCCGGAAGTTTCCTTGATCAGGAGCTAGCTATCGCAACCGGGGCAGTTGAAGCGATGATTGTCGATTACCAGTGTATTTTCCCGTCTGTCCCGGCAACTGCAGGGTGCTATCATACTAAGGTTATCACTACGAGCACCAAGGCTAAAATTATCGGGACAATCTATATGGAGTTTAACCCTGAAAATGCCGTGGACACTGCAAAAAATATCCTAAAACTCGCCATTGAGAACTTCCCGAATAGAAATCCGGACCGGGTCAGAATCCCGGAGCGCCCAATGAAACTCATGGCCGGGTTCTCTGAAGAGACCATCAGAAAAGCTCTTGGCGGATCATATAAGCCACTCATAGATGCCATTGTTGCTGGAACAATCAAGGGATGTGTCGGGATAGTCGGATGCAACAACCCTCGTATTAAGCAGGACTATGGGCACATCACGCTGGCAAAAGAACTTATCAAAAGAAATATCCTGGTAGTTGAGACCGGATGTGCGGCCATTGCCTGTGGAAAAGCAGGTCTGCTCGTGCCAGAAGCTGCTGATCTTGCCGGAGAAGGTCTGGCATCGGTCTGCAAACTGCTTGGAATCCCCCCTGTCCTTCATATGGGATCCTGCGTTGATTGCTCGAGGATCCTTGTCATGGCTGCGAACATTGCAAAAGAACTTGGAGTGGGAATCGGAGACCTTCCCATTGGTGGAGCAGCTCCTGAATGGTACTCTCAAAAGGCTATCTCAATCGGGACTTACTTTGTTTCCTCCGGAGTCTACACGGTTCTTGGTATCCCGCCAAAAATATTTGGCAGCACAAATGTCTTAACCCTGCTCGCAGACGGCATAAAGGGAATTACAAACTCTGCATTTGCAGTAGAGCCCGATCCCCTGAAGGCTGCTGACCTTCTTGAAGCTGAGATCAACCGGAAGAGAAAAGCATTGAATATCTGATCTCTTCTCTTTTTGGAGAAAACCATGGATGAAACGATCCTTGACGAGATTATTGCACAATATCCATCCCATGCCGGGAAAACTCTGGGAATCTTACGGGAGATCCAGATCCGGGAAAAACATATCCCGATGGATACCCTGAAACGGTTATCTGCAAAAATTGAGGTCCCTCTGTCAGAACTCTTTGCACTTGTCACCTTTTACTCATTCTTCAGCCTGAAACCGGTAGGAGAGCACCTGATCACGGTCTGCATGGGAACACCCTGTCATGTGAAAGGAGCAGAGAAGATCCTCCAGGCCCTTGAAAAGCACCTGAATCTCTCAAAAGAAACCCAGGACGGTAAGTATTTTCAGACCACGCCAGATAACAAGTTCACAGTAGAGATAGCCCGGTGCTTTGGAGCATGCAGCATGGCTCCCGTTCTCCATGTTGACGGAAACCTGCATGGATATGTTACACCAGAGCAGGTACCCGGGATTCTGGAGATATACGGGTGGACACGATGATCCTGACATCACTAACTGACCTTGAATCGCTTAGAAAATCCGGCCTCACTAAAATCCAGCCTGGAATTGTCCGTATTGCGGTTGGAACTTCATCATGTGGGATTGCAGTTGGGGGAATGCACCTGTATGACCGGATGCAGGAGATTATTACGAAAGGTGGTTATGACATCTCACTGGTAAAGACTGGTTGTATCGGATTTTGCAAGGAGGAACCGATCGTTTCGGTTAGCATCCCGACAAAAGCCCTGGTTCTGCTCCACAAGGTAACGGTTGATGATGCTGACCGGATTATCTCTCTTGCCTGCACCGGAGAGGTCCCAAAAGACCTGGCTTTATGCCAAATTTCCGACTGGGATCATATCACCGGAACCCTCGTATATGGAGACGGGTTTGAAGACATTCCTGATTATGGGGACATTCCCTTCTTTTCACATCAGAAAAAAGTGATTCTGCGAGACTGTGGACTCATTAACCCGGAAGATATTGATGAATACATCGGTATTGGCGGGTATTTTGCTGCAGCCAGGGCACTGTCCGGCATTGACCCGGCTGCAATTATTGAAGAAGTGAAACGTTCCGGGCTTCGGGGACGGGGAGGTGCAGGATTTCCCGCAGGCCTTAAGTGGGAGATAACCAGAAAAGCACCTGGTGATGAGAAATATATTGTGTGTAATGCCGATGAGGGAGATCCCGGTGCATACATGAACCGAAATGAGATGGAGTCCGATCCTCATATGCTCCTTGAAGGAATGCTCATCGGTGCCTATGCTATGGGAGTCCATGAAGGACTTATCTACATCCGGGCAGAATATCCTCTTGCTATTCAGCGTCTCATGCTGGCAATTGACCAGGCACGTGCAATAGGGCTTCTTGGAAAGAATATTCTCAATTCCGGGTTTGATTTTGATATTCAGATCGCCACCGGTGCAGGTGCTTTTGTGTGTGGTGAGTCTACGGCTCTGGCAGCGTCTATCGAAGGAAAGACCGGAAGGCCCAGGCTACGCCCTCCCCGGTTGACCGAAAAGGGGGTCTTTGGCAGACCGACTGACCTGAATAATGTAGAAACCTGGTGTAATGTTCCGGTAATCATTGCCAAAGGTGCTGCATGGTATTCTCATATCGGGGTGAAGGGCAACACCGGGACCAAAGTCTTCTCCCTTGTTGGAAAAGTGGACAATGTGGGAATGGTTGAAGTCCCGCTTGGAACTCCCCTGCACACCATCATCTTTGATATTGGTAACGGAGGAGCACTTGGAAAAGAGGTGAAAGCGGTGCAGACCGGAGGGCCATCAGGTGGGTGTATTCCGGTCAGACTCTTTGATACGCCGGTGGATTATGAAAACCTGAATAAGGTCGGGACCATGATGGGATCAGGCGGGCTTGTCGTTATGGACGAAGAGACGAACATGGTCGATATTGCCCGGTATTTTATCAACTTTGCCTCCAGTGAATCATGTGGAAAATGTGTTCCCTGCCGGGAAGGGCTGAAACATCTGCTCCTTATCTTAAACCGGATTATGGCAGGAAAAGGAACAAAAGATAATCTAAATCTTCTCTTTTCCCTTTCCCAGACTATTCAGAAGACCTCACTCTGTGGCCTCGGTCAGACCGCTCCAAATCCGGTCCTGACAACGATGCAATATTTTCCCAAGGAGTATGAAGATCTCATGTTACCGGAGGGAAAGTAGTATGTCACTCCTTGGAAATGGGAAACGGATGGTGACAATTACCCTCAATAAAAACCAATATATGGCAGAAGAAGGTGAAATTCTTCTCCTTACGCTCATGCGGCTGAATATTGATGTTCCCCACCTCTGCTTTGAAAAATCGCTTGAACCCTATGGAGCCTGCCGTCTGTGTATGGTTGACATCGTCACCTGTGGCAAGACGGAGATGACCCCTGCCTGCACTATTAAAGTCAAAAATGGCCTTGAAATCCTGACTGATACCCCGGAGATCATACAGCACCGAACTCTCCTCTTTGAACTCTACCTGGCAGAGGCACCGAGATCTGAAGTTATCCGGGATATGGCCACCAAATATGGAGTTACTAAAACACGTTTTTTGAAAAAAATTGTGCATGATGATCCCCTGATGGGAAAATGTATCCTCTGCGGCCTTTGTGTGCGGGTGTGCAATGAGATTATGGGAACGAAAGCCATTAATTTCATCAACCGTGGGCCTTATACCGTCATTAACACCCCGTTTTACGAACATAACCCTGATTGCGCTGGTTGTGCAGCATGTGCCCAGGTCTGTCCCACAAAGGCAATCGTGTTTGAAGATATCGGGAATGAGCGAATCATGCGATCATGGTCAGATACAACTGTCCCTCTTACAACATGTTCAGAATGCGGAAAATCCTTCGCTCCAAAGAGACTGATGGAGCAAGTTCTTGCCCGGCTCAACCCCGCTCTTATTGAGGACATAGGGAGCATCTGCCCTGCCTGTAGGAGTAACCGTATCGCCAGAAAGGAGATCAGAGGAATTGTGGATGATGCGAGAAAACCATGAATAGTAACCAGTACCCGTGTCAGAGAGGGAAAAGAGCATGAGCGGGCAGGGATTTCGGGTTGTTATCACCGGAAAGGGTGGCGTTGGAAAGACCACCATTACTTCCCTTCTCTCCCACCTTTTTGCAGGGAGGGGATATTCAGTTCTGGCAGTGGATGAAGATCCTCAGATGAATCTTCCGTATGCGATCGGGGTCAGGCCTGAAGATGCTGCATCCATTATCCCACTCTCAAAGAACCTTAATTACATTGAAGAGAAAACCGGGGCAAGACCTGATTCCGGATATGGTCTGATGCTTTCTTTAAACCCGGATGTATCAGATGTGGTGAGCCGGTTTGGGATGAAAGGTCCGGACGGGGTGAACATTCTTGTCATGGGGACCGTTGTAAAGGCTGCAACCGGGTGTCTTTGCCCTGAAAATACTCTCCTTGATGCGGTTATGAGGCATATCAACCTCAGGGAAGGAGAAGTGATTCTCATGGATACCCAGGCAGGAGTTGAGCATTTTGGCCGGGCACTTGCAAAAGGGTTTAATCAGGCTATTCTTGTCACCGACCCGACGTTTAACGCTGTTCAGGTGGTTAAACATGCTGCAGACCTTTCACGTGATCTTGGGATAGAGCATATTCATCTGGTGGTAAACCGGGTCAGATCTCCGGGTGATATCACACGAGTAAACAAGATGCTTTCTGAATATGACGAAATTTTCTCTGGCAGGTTTTATATTCCGTATGATGAAATGATGCTTTTATATGAGCCGGATGTAAGGCCTATGCTTGAAGAACAGTCAGAGTTTGTGGATGGGGTTCGGGAACTCCAGTTTTCCCTTGAGATGCACGGACTTATGAAATCGTGAATTTAGGTTTTTGAGTTTTTTAATAAATATAGAATTATTTATGGATTAAACCAATATTTTACTTCATCTTCAGGAGGAAATAGTTCAAGAATCACCTTTTTTAAGGGCATTGAAGGAAATTCAGTTCTTGATTGAATCCAGTTAAATAATTCTTTGTAATTTGGATTAGAGATTTGAGATTTATCTATGGCGTTGATGTAGACCTTAATATATTTCCACCGGTACTCCCGATATTTTAATTCTCCCAGAATGTATACAAAAATCAAAATCGATGTTATAATTGCATATAATATGCTGAAATTTGAAGGGTTGATTACTTTCTCATTTGCAATACTCAAAAAGGTACCACTTATAGTAACTACTGCAGAAACATATATTGAAAAAAAATTTGCACGATGTTCTTGAACTTTTAATGCTTTCTCTGTATATAGTTTGAAAATATCTGAAAAACTGATGGTTATTTATTTCCAGTTCATTACCTTGCTATCTTTGTGTTTTTCAAACATCTCATGTGATTTTTTTGTTTTAGCGCTTAAAAATATATCCCCGAATATATCTACTAAGTAACGAACAGCAACAGCACACAATGCAAAAGCTGAAACAGCCAAAAACCATCCATACGGATAAAGCATGATCCCAATTATAAGGATTAAGATAATACAGATAATTCCAAAGACAATCGCTTTTAAAGGGCAATTATCCCCAGTAAACATCATCGTATCTTTATATTTTGTTGTAATTAGATAAAAGACTTATCTAATTAAGATCTTTATGACTGGTCGAAAAAAGCAACCCTATATTCCAATTATTAGAGGTTTTTTGTATGGAGATTATATGTCATTAAAAGCACCATATTTTATATCATATGTCTACTTTATCCCCTTCTGAAGATATTCGATAAGTTACTGATCTAAAACGTCATACCCGGGAGATCCTGGATCACATCCATACCACCGGTCGGCCGGTTTTTCTTACCGTCAATGGTCAGGTTGATTCAGTGCTACTCGATGTAAAAGAATATGAACATCTAATTCATATTGGAAATATTGCCCGATTACTCGCTTCTGCTGAACATGATATAGAAAAAGGGAAAACGAGATCGTTTCATTCTTCTGAGAATCATTCATGGTGGGCAGATATTTGATTAAAAAATACCGGTGCTCCATAAGTAATCCAAAGTCCGGCTATCACACATCTGACATATTCTATTACATATCCAAACTCTTCATTGTGTGTAAGTCCTTTGAGAGCATACCAGAATCCGAGGAGAATCACCATTCCGATGATATAATTCAGGACATGGATACTCACATGAGATGTGCGTTCAGGTCTGATATTGCGTGAATACAAAACTGCTCCTGTAGCGGATCCAAAGAAGAGGCCTGCTCCTGAAAGAGTATCATGGGGGATGAGGGGACTTATCGAAACGCCGCTCTGCTGAAGGGCAAGGGTAAACCATGCAGAAGGAACCTGCCATGATCCATGAGAGCAGAGCGCCAGGAGTGAGCAGATGAGAAGAGTTCCTGATCCTGCCAAGGCAAGGGTAATTTGTCTGGAGACTGACAATCTGGCAATTCTCTCATCGATGGTTTTTTCATATCTGATATACAGGCTGAGGAGAAGTATTCCTATTAAAAACCCCCCGATGATATCAAAAGGATAGTGCACCGCCTGGTATATCCTGCTAAGGCCGATAAGCAGAATACAAACGATACAAAGTCCGGTTACCCAGGTTTTTTTCATCCATGCCGCAATATATCCGAAAAATACCACGGCATTTTGTGCATGACCTGATGGAAACCCAAATGACTGGTATTGACTAAGTGCCATGACATCAGTACTGACCCAATATGGCCGGGGAGTATGAAAAAGCATCTTGGTTATATCACAAATGGCCCCGCTGATGGAAATGAGCAGCAGCAGTCTGATACCAAGACGACGATTCAGGCACCATATAATGAGGGGGATAACAAGTAAGGAACACTCCGGTTGTCCGAGGAATGCAAAGAATTGTATTACCGGGTCAAGGTTTTGAAAATGAATCTGAAGAAATTGGATGGTTGCAATCTGGGGATCCATGTTTGAATATTCATTTTCTGGAATAGATATAAACCTTTTTAAAAATAATGACTAAAGTTCTGAAGATATCAACGATATGGAATATTCTTCCTTAATTATCGTTAAGGGATAGTATTCGGGGGTACATATGGGGATAGCAGGTTCGATCAGATGTATATACCCAAATGATTATTTAATTAAATAATTCCGCTATATTTGGACGTTAAACAAATATGATGATAGATGAATGGAAAAGAATTTTTTGTGTTCTATTTCATGATTTCCTTTTTGTATGAAACCCCTCCATGTAATAGGGATACGTTCCCTGAAATTAATTCGGGATCTGGTTGTTTAATTCCTTGAACTGACTCAAACATTTTTCGTGAGTGGTCTGAATAAGACTCTTGATGGGGTGGTAACCTCCATCCATGAGGTAATTTGGCTCTACCAGTTGTTAGCCAAAGGGAATTATACCGACAGGATTGACGAGGCTCTCGTCTTCAAAGAGATTTTATCGAATTCAAAGCAGCACATAATGGGATCGGCATTCAGGGATCGTTATCTGTGGTCGGAGTAAAGAAAGAAGTCGAAACACTGAGTGCAGGGATGGAAGAGGTGACAAGGAGTAGTAATGTTCTTGCCTTAGTTATTAGCATTGAAGATCTCCCTTCGAGAGAATATATTTTTTGAGAGAATACGAAATATGAGTTATTCAAACACAAATTAAATTTATTTAAGGTTTTATCGAAAAATAGCAATAAAAACCCTTAACAAATTATTATAAATATAGCGATTCATACTACATCTTATCCTGCTTTTGCAGGGAGTGTATCTTATGGCTGTAAAAAATATGTACCTTATCTGCGGGATAATACTCGCAATCAGTCTGTTTCCATCTGTCATGGCTGAACTGACCGGAGAGCGGATTGCATCCCTCTCTGGCAACGGAGACATTACTGTCCCGGTAGTCTGTGATCAACCGTATGCCCTGTGTGACACCGCATACTGTGTTCCTGCACAGGATGATCCGTCAAAAGTGCTCTGTTCCTGTTACATGGTTGACGGTCCTTCATTAGGTGGAAATGACTGTTCTGTTTTAGCTCCAATCGGTATGTATGTTGATGAAAATGGAGAATGGATGATTAAAGCCGGATATCCGGTCGGTCAGATAACGTCTACGTATTCATTTTACCATGCAGCTCCCACTGAAGGGAACGCGATTAATCCGGATAATATCACTTCTGATTATTCTGGAGACATTTATTTGAAACAGTGTATGGATGGAAACTGGGCTGACTGCTGGAATAAACCATGTTCTGTTCTTCCCCTGGATATCAAAGCAGACATTACTACTGACAGACCGGCATCAGAATATGCAGTATGTGATTGTGGCCTTGTGGTGAATTCATCCGAATGGTTTATCGGTGTGTACGGAACTGAACAATGTGGGGATGAAACTCTGTGTAATGATTACATTATCTCTGGAGCAAATGTAAAAAGTATGGATCCCGGTATCGCCATTTTGAAGAAATATTTACAGGAAAATCCGGATCCCAACCAGCAGTACGCAATGGGATACTGTGCGAACGATCAGGATTCTGGCGAAGAAACAACGGAGCCATCTGAGCCTGATGAACAAGATGAATCAGCAGAAATCTCAGAAACCTGAGACGTTCCCTATTTTTTGTATGAAAAACTTTTTTTCATTAGTCTCACCTGGGGCCCCCAATGGGCCACCATTGGGGTTTTCAATTAAATCCCTTTCCAGGCAATATCCATATCAGATATATATCCACCGCTGATAATCCAAAACGTTTTCGTTTTTTCATGTGTATTCATAATCGGTGTTAAATTAACAGCCCACTACTCATCATGATATCCTTTATCTTATCGTCTATCCCATACTCACATATGAACACGGTCAGCATTACGAGAACAACCAGGATAATTATGGTGTTACTCCTTGCCGGAGTCATAATTCATACCTCTGCGGTTTTTGGAGAAACCACTGGGAAAACTGTAGTTATCGGAGCAATGCCCTTTAATGAACAATATATTCTTGCAGAGATATATGGTCAGATCCTTGAGAAAGAAGGGTACTCGTATGAGATTAACTCTGGTCTGAACAATGCCATGTTATACCAGGGAGTAAAAAACGGACAGATCGATCTCTACGTAGATTACACAAGTGCCATTCCGACCTATTTCGAAGATCAGCCTGCATTAAAAACCCTTGACCCGGATGCCGTAACAACGATAGTCAAAGATATGGTTATCAATGACGGAGTTGTCTGGGGAGGCAAAATTGGTTTTCGTAACGATTACCAGATGGCAGTAAACCAGGATATTTCTGAAGAGAAAGGACTCAAAACTCTGACTGATATTGCACCGTATGCAGAAGAAATGGTGCTGGGATCAGATCTTGTCTTCCATCTTGATGAAAAATACGGACTGCCAAACCTGGAGCAGGTCTATGGATACTCTTTCAAAGAAGTCATGCCAATGGAACCTACCCTCATGTATGAGGCGATGAAAAACAATCAGGTTGGAATAATTCCGGCAAGTTCCACCGATTCAAGAATTGACCTCTTTAATCTGACCATCTTAACCGATGATAAAGCAGCCCTTGCTCCCTATGACAGTGTGCTCCTCATAACCCCGGCACGGGAGAAAGAGACGGCATTCATGAACGCGGTGATGGCGGTGCAGGATCTTATAACTACCGAAACGATGAGATCCTTAAACAAAGCATTTGATGTTGATAAGAAGGATCCAAAAGTCATTGCAAAAGAGTTCTTACAAGAAAAAGGACTCTTGTAACATTTTTATGAACCAAAATCAGGGATATGGATCCCGTCTGTTTACCAGGATCGAATCCCTGAACCTTACCAGGGTATCAAAACAGTTTCAGGGTATACCTGCAGTCAGGGATCTCTCACTTGCCGTTAATGGGGGGGAATTAATCGCCCTGATTGGAGGTAGTGGTTCTGGAAAGACAACTACTCTTCGGATGATTAACCGTCTGATTGAACCGGACTTTGGAGTTATTCAAATCAATGACACGTTGGTCTCAACGCTGGATCCAATCGCGTTGCGGCGTTCTATCGGGTATGTAATTCAGCAGATAGGGTTGTTTCCTCATATGTCTGTTGCAGAGAACATCACCATCCCGCTCAGACTGGCTGAATGGACACCGGTAGATATCAAAACACGAATTGATGAACTGCTTACTCTGGTCAGTCTTCCTCCTGACCAATTCAGAAGCAGAAGACCTTCTGAACTCTCCGGAGGGCAGCAGCAACGGGTCGGACTTGCACGGGCCCTTGCTGCAGACCCCCCACTTCTCCTGATGGATGAACCTTTCGGAGCACTGGATCCCCTCCTGCGCAGACAACTTCAGGAAGAGTTTATTCGAATTAAAGCGGGCCTTGGGAAGACTATCCTGTTTGTCACTCATGATATCGATGAAGCGTTTCTTCTTGGAGACCGGGTCGCCGTCCTTCATGAGGGAAGCCTTCATGCAATTGGAACTCCTGCAGAGCTCCTTCTTGCTGCACATCATGATCCCTATCTCTCGTATCTGACCGGAGGAGATCGTCTCTGCAGAATCAGATCTTCACCGGTCAGTATGCTGGCACTGAAACCTGGAACGGTCCTGTTTTTTGCAGAGCAATCCGATCTCGGACAGATAGATACAGCGATCCAAACCGGAGAATTCAGAGTTGCGCTAATTCAGGGGTCAGAGGAAGAATTTCATGCCCTGCTGCCTGGGGAAAACCGAGCCGTTGATATCCCCACCAGAAGTCCGGTCCTGTGGTTTAGCCCTGATACTACAATTCAGGAGGCTCTCTCCCTGTTTGCTCAGTCGCCGGCACGAGTTGCCATCATCAAAGAGGGAGAATCCAGACAGATAATCCTCCTTGAAGACCTTATCATGTTTCTCTCCGGGGCCCGTGCTGCATGAATCTTACTGCTCCATCGGTAGCTAAGGTCTGGACCGTCTATCATATGACTGATCAGACCTTTGTTCATCTGACACTATTTGGAACTGCTCTGGTGATTGTGCTTATCCTTGGCCTGACCCTTGGCATCATTGCAGGAACAAATCGCCGCTATGGTGAAATTCTTGTGCAGGTGCTCAATATCATTGAGATGATTCCCGATGTTGCCCTGCTGCTCCTTTTAATCCCGATAACTGGTATCGGAGCTGCACCAACCATCACAGCAGCGGTCCTTTACTCACTCCTTCCAATTGTGAGAAATACGAGTATCGGTCTTACCTCTATCAGGCCAGAGATTATTGAGAGTAGTAATGCTCTTGGAATGACTAATCGGCAGATACTTTTCTGGGTCAGGTTTCCACTTGCCTTTCCTCTTATCGCAGGAGGGGTAAGAACTGCGGTTGTCTATACGATGGGAATTATCACTCTTGGCGGTCTCATTGGAGCAAGAGGGCTGGGAGCGGTCCTTCAAGCCGGAATAACCAGGAATAATATGACGGTAATTCTGGTGGCCGGGCTCTGGATAGGGCTGCTTGCGGTAATGATGGATCTCATGGCAGCCGGAGGAGAAAGATTTCTCACCCGCAGATACGGGGATCGGCCATGACTTCTCTTCTGGTAGCGATGGGCCAGCATTTCGCTCTTGCGTACGGGGGATGGATGATATCGGCAGCACTAGGAATTGCCGGGGGTGTTGTTGCACTCAAAACTCCGTGGCTGAAATCGGGGCTGCTTGTAGGAACAAGCCTTTTGCAGGCTATCCCGGCATTTACCATTGTTGCTCTCATTGTTCCATTTCTTGGCATCGGGTTTCTTCCTGCTCTTGTTGTTGTTGTTGTCGCAACCCTTCTCCCGGTGATAAGGAACACGATTATCGGGCTTTCATCCATCGATGCGATTTTGCTTGAGGTTGGACGTGGCATTGGTATGACCTCTCACGAAATACTGCTTCGGGTCAGGTTTCCCCTGGCTGTCAAACCGATATTCTCAGGCCTTCGCCTCTCTTCTGTTGTTGCAAATGCAGTCGCGGTGATGACGGTATTTATCGGAAGTGGCGGTCTTGGAGCGATTATTCTCGAAGGTCTTGTCAGGTATCATATCCCTGGAATTTTAGAGGGCGTAATCCCGGCGATAGCGATTGCCCTTGGAGCTGACATGCTGCTTGGCTTTCTAGAAAAGCGTCTTGACCCGATGGAAAACAGGGATTAATTGGGTGCTCCTGGTCGGGCACATATCACAACCCTGCTTAATCGTAAATTTCTCTAACTTCAGATGAGGATCAGGATAAGGATTAAACAGATATGTTTTTTGAATTATGCACCGGGATGGTCCAATATAGGGGGATGCAGTGTTCTTTGATAAGCGGTGATTAAGATCTCATTGACTGGCAGATGTTTGTGCACTGACTCGCAATGCAACGATTCGGAAATTCCGAATAGTTCAAAAAGAAGGCACCCGTGAAGTAATACGCAATCTGGATTTTTATGCCTGACTCATTTTATTCATCATCTTCTAAACTCATTAATCTTTTAACCGGTATAGTAGATGGGGAGAACTCTTCAGATCCTTTATACTCGGTTACTCAATTCAGAATTTAGAATCTTGTGGTTTTAGATTATGCCTTCGACCAAAAATAGTTAGCAGGTGATTCCACGGGATGACCAGAAATCTTAACACGTTCCATCGTCCCAATTAAATTCTGGGATTTCAGGGTATGATTCACAGGTCTTCATCATAACATCTCTGAACATTGGGCCGATATCTACATCCTGACCATAAAACCGGTTCAATACCCTGATCAAAGGCTCCATCAGGTAATCACCGCCCACATCCGTATACAAGTTCACCCCACGCTTCTCGGTATCAATACTTATCAAGTGCGAGATCATCTTTGCTAAATAGTATGAGAATTCTATTTCCATATGCAGTTGTTCTATCACCGCACCAGGACCAATGTCCTCTGTTATCAACATGATTTGTAGGTTTCCTTGTTGGTTAAATTATGATCTTATCCGTACCATTACCGGTTCGCATTCTGAATCGTGATCAAATCCCATTTCATATTTCTATTATCCCGGTAAAGGGAATTGAAAAATATTTAGGGAAATACCCCAAGTAAACACTGATAGGTATCAGTATTTTCAAGTCCGGCTTCTTTCGCAACAGCCAGAAGGGCACGAGTGCTCTTCTGAACACTCTCTTTTGCCCGGTATGTCACATTGAAATCAGTTTCTTCGATGAGATTTGAATACCGATCTGCCATTTTTACCATGATGGCATCAGGATGATTTCGGATCCGTTCAATCGCGGCTATCCGGTGATCATGATGACTTCCTGGAAGATCAGATAGCAGGAGAACTAGCTGCTGAACAATCTCTGGGAATTTATCGACATTCTCAGGAGTATCTTCAACCACATCATGAAGGATTGCTGCAGCGATAAGCTCTGGAGATGTTGGATATCGGGTTTCTGCAGCAATTACTCTGGCAACCTGAAGAGGGTGGGTGATATATGGAATATCTCCACCTTTCCGGAATTGGCCTCGATGAGCGATAGTTGCATGAATGCTTGCGGTGAGAATCAGAGGGATAGCGTGTGAATAAATCTCTTTCATAATAATCATAATCTTGGGAGAAGTTTGTACTCCCTGTTTTTTTCAATAATCAGTCAGTTTTTATTTGACACGGTTACAGACGAGTCTTTGTGATAGTATTCCAGTTTTTTGATATTGTTTCTTCATCCATTATCGAACGCATACTCTCTCAACGCTATCTGGTAAATACCTGTTCCTACAATTTCACCCTCTTTTTGTAGTTACCTGCATTTATCCCATAATTTCGTGAATTTAGTCTATATCTGCTCTCCGCCTACTATTGCTTAGAGCATGGGAGGAATACGAACTCATGCATCAAGGAGTAAAAAACACAATGACACCTATGATTCAAACAATCCCCACACTCTGTCCAATCACCCAGTGGCTCGACACCTGGAATCCGGTAACTTCAGTACTCCCTGATCCGATGTCCCCGCTGGACCTGCGACCACTACGAATGGACTGGTTTGAACTCCAGGATTCTCTCATCGGGTGCTGGGAGTGCCCGGAGTGTCTTGCCAGCGGGAAGATAAAACCGGGCGTCTGTCAGAACAAATCATTAGAGGATACGATAGGTCTTCCAGGCCGGTTCTGGTCAGTCATCGACGGAGCTCAGGATCGCTGTGACTTCCGGACTGCAATGCTCATCGCTCTTCATGCAGCCTGGTGGAGTGATGACAACAGCATGACTGCCACTTCACGGGAGTTTCGCATGTGTGCAGTAGAGTCAGCCCGGATCATTCATTTGAATGGTAATCGGCTCTGCACAATTCCAGGCCTTGATGAAGTGGTGATTGCAGACCTCCTCCGGAGATCATGTAACTTTCCTGATGTCCAGGAGGTGGTTATGACTGGTCTTGGAAAATCTCCAGACCCATTGATAGCCAAAGCCCTGGAGTTTCAGATGATGAAAGCAGCCACATGGGACACCTTGAGTTATTCTTTCAATCTTGAACCGATTGATCGGAGTTTCTACAATTTCCCGAATAAATACATGGAATGAAGGAGTGAAAAATATGAAAACTAATGCAGACAATGAACAAGAAAGCGGATTAGATATCACGGTAATTGTGGACCGGTCAGGATCAATGGAAGACAAGATTTTATCGCTTTTTCCCTTTCCTCTCGTTCCATCAGATCATTCATTATTATACCTCTGGATCAATAGAGGGGTAGAGAAAGAGATGGTGCACGGATATGAATAAACACGAATTAATCAGTGAAGGCGTTAAACTTGCCAGGGCCGGAAATTATGGGGAAGCACGGATTAAATTTGAGACCGCAATAGATTGTGATCCGGATTTCGCCTACTCCTGGCATAATCTTGCGAACGTCTACTACCATGAAGACCGATGGATAGAGGCACTCCCGTACTTTCAAAGAGCGATTGAACTGGATCCTACCCTTGATGAGCCGTATCTGACAGCCGGCTTATGTCTTTCAAATCTTGGGAAACATGAGGATGCAATCCGGTTGTATGACTTAGGGTTGTCAATTCAGATAGATAGCCAAAGTCTCTGGTATAACAAGGGGTGGGCATTCGCTGAAATGGGGAAAGTGGTTGAGGCCATCGCTGCATATGATTATGTGTTATCTCTAAATCCCGCAGACAAGGATTCTGCATATAACCGAAAGCAACTTCTGAAACAATGTAGATTTCAGGGATTGTGCCAGAAGTTTGTGGTAGAAGGATCTGATCTCATTGCAGAACAGGGAGAAGTGTATTCGTTTAACGGGATGAATTTCTTTACTCTGACGATTGACGATACCGGGCTCCCGGATGGTGAAAAAGACGATGAAACAATTCATTACGATGTGGAAGGGACACTATGACCTCGATTTGATCCTGGCAGTGATTAAACGCCCAGTCTGAATGGTGATTTGGGATTGAAAAAAATAAGACGAATTTGGCACTCCGGTTTTTCATGAGAAACCTGATTTCATTGAAGATGAAATGGAACGTATTATCTCAATGGTTGAGAAGGGAGATCAGGGTGCCATCACTTTTTGGCAGGATATAACCTTCTCAAGGAGAACCTGGCCGGATGGTTCTGGAATTTTTCTTCCTTCGCTTATGGCGGTTTCAATCCAAAGATTAATTGCAGTTTTAATCTCTGCATGAGCCTGCTCTTCATCTTTACCAAAGGCAATACATCCAGACAGATCCGGGACTACCGCAATGTGTCCTTCATCTTCTTCGCTGTAAAAAATTGCAATCGGAAATCTGTTTTTCATGGTACTCCATTAAATCATACTGCTCAATTATTTTTATAGAACTGGCGAACCTGATATGGTTTTGCCTTTCCTTCACAATTCTGAATGGTCATTATTGTAGGAAACCTTCATGAACCGCTTCGCGTTTCACACCTGCAACCATGAAAATAGAATGCGTTTAATTATGACATCCGGTTAACAGACTGGGATGCAATTTTTCTTGGGAAATCCCTCACGAGTGAATACATGATGACTTCCTTTTCCTTCTTTAAATAAGAAGTCAAGGGATAAAATGATATTATAGAATTCTTCGCCTAGATATTTTTTGGATTTTTTTAGAGATTAAAAGTGACTATTTCTACTTAAATAATATCATTGCTCTCTGATTAGGAAAACCTTCCCAGCATGCATTCAAGTAAAACAAGTAACATGTGATCACTTAACACTTTTAGATTTACTCATTCCTATTAAACAACAACCAGTTCTGCGATCTGAGTAGTGAGAATGATCAAACCTTTATCAATGTCTGAGAAAGAAGTATTATCATGATTACAGAAACTTCTATCACGGCAGTATATGATGGAGAAGCTCTTATCCCTGTTCATCCGGTTGATCTCCAGGCTGGAAGAAAGTATCATCTCATTATTGAAGATATTCCTCCAGATGATCCCCATAAGGGATGTAGATCTCAACAGACCCCGGTATGTGAAACCGCCTATATGAGTGAACGAGTGCTTGCCCGTGAATGGCTCACGTCAGAAGAGGATGAAGCGTGGGACTATTTGTAAAAGGACGAGGGCTTGCGATGAGATTTTGTCCTATTATGTGGAATATGAGGATATCGGTCTGGATGAACAATCCGTCTCATCATCGTCACCTAATAAAGGAAGCAAAGGTGCAGGCCGCTCAATACAGGGGGTATAATCATTCTCCCCCTGGCTGAGCTTATCACCCAACCAGAAGGAAAGACCCTGGAGTTTAAACGGGATTTCTCATCTCCGAGGAACATCCTTAAGGCAATCACCGCATTTGCAAATACGGCAGGTGGTCTGCTCGTGATCGGGGTAACAGACACCTCTCGTGAGGTTGTTGGGGTACATGATCCCCTTGGAGAGGAGGAAAGGCTCTGTAGTCTGATAGCTGACAGCATATCTCCCCGACTCGTTCCTGACATAGAGATGTTCTCTATCGAGAATGTAACCCTCCTTGCAGTCCGGGTCTATCCGAGCGGGCAGCGACCCCATTTTCTTAAGAAGGAAGGCCCGGTTGAGGGGGTGTATGTCAGGCTGGGCTCAACAAACCGGAAAGCAGACCGTGATCTTATCGCAGAGCTCTCCCGGAATAGTTCAGGGGTCTCTTATGATGAATTACCCCTGCCCAATCTCACCGCTGATGACCTTGATTTAAACGCAGCCAGAAAGGCGTTTACCGGCATCCGTAATCTGAACCGGGAGGAACTGCATACCCTGAAACTCCTGGTACCGGATCAGGGCAAGGAAGTCCCAACCAATGGCGCCATACTTCTTTTTGGGAAACAGCGTGAGTATTACTTCCCTGATGCCTGGATACAGTGCGGACGGTTTATCGGGACCGACAAGGCATACATCTTTGATCATATCGATATCCATGCCCATCTTCCTGATGCAGCAGATGAGGTGATGCTCTTTCTGAAGAAACATGCCCTTCGGGGGGCTGATATTTCTGAGATCCGTCGGAAAGATATATGGAGCATCCCCCTGACGATCCTTCGGGAGATAATTATCAACGCCCTGGTCCATGCTGACTTTTCACAGAAAGGATCTCCGATCCGGATTTCCTTCTTCAATGATCGAATCGAGGTCGAAAATCCTGGCATCCTTCTTCCTGGAATGACCATCGAGGATGTCAAGCAGGGAGTCTCCCGAATCAGAAACCGGGTGATCGCCCGGGTGTTCAGGGAGCTTGAGCTGATCGAACAGTGGGGAAGTGGTTTTCGCCGGGTACTCCTGGAGGCTAAAACCCTTGGTCTCCAGGAACCGGTGATCGAGGAGATTGGGATGCGAGTCCGGGTGACAGTATTTCTTGTTGAACCTCTCCAAATTCAAGTAACCGAACAAGTAACCGAACAAGTAACCGAACAAGTAACCGAACAAGTGCAGCGACTCCTCCACTGTCTGCAGGATCACCCCTTAAGTGGGAAAGAACTGATGGAATGTATCGGATTGAGTCACCGCCCCACGTTCAGGTATGATTACCTGAAGCCAGTGATGGATGCCGGGCTTGTTGAGATGACACAACCTGATTCACCAAATAGTCCGACTCAGCGATACCGTCTTTCCCAAAAAGGGAAAGCATTCATATCATAAAATTTGTGGAATGGTGAAAAAGGATAAACGATGAATCCGATAAAGGGAATGGAAATAAGACACTAATAGGGCTCTTCGATGTAGTGAATGGTTAAGAAGGTTATCAGGATGCCATCACTTTTTGGCAAGATATAAAATCCTCAAGGAGATCCTGGCTTGATGGTTTTGGAATATTCCGTCCTTCGCCTATGGTAGTTTCAATGCAAAGATTAATTGCTGTCTTAATCTCCGCAAGAGCCGGCTTCCTTCTTACCAAAAGCAGTTCATCCAGACAGATCCGGGCCTACCGCAATGTGTCCTTCATCTTCTTCGCTGTAAAAATTGCAATCGGAAATCTGCTTTTCATGTTACTCCATTAAATTATACTGCTCAATTATTTTACAGAACTGGCGGACCTGGTGTAGCTTTGCCTTTAAGTCTCTTTAACCGATATCATTTCTTCCATCATTCGCATCTTGTTTCTCTCCTCCCGCCATCTTTTCATACAACTCCGTTGGATGTATCCACAATCAAGCGGCTTTATGGAAGTTGTGCATGGAGCTGACCGGAAGAGAACAGATACCTGGGTAGGCATGCAGAGGGCAGCATGTTCGTCAAGGAGTTTTTTAAATAGTCTATCCGGATAACACAATCCCATCGTGGATAATGGAGCTTTCTTAACTGCTGTATAGTAGAAGTCAATAAAGTTTAGTGGAATTTCCTTTGTAATCTGGGAGTAGAGCATGTCGAAATTCTTCTCTTTTAAGAGAACATCAAATAGAGGATCTTCATTACGATGTTTTGGCATCCTCTGAACCCGTTTGTACAAGTAACGAATGTTATGAGTGTAATATCCAATCTCGGAGAGTAATTGAAACATCCGATTCTTAAGGTTGAGAATCTCCAGTCTGTCCCCGGATGTATTGTCCTTGATAATATTCTGATATGGTTCATAGACCTGCTCATTCTTGTATGTTATCGGGCTGTTGATATTGTCATATGAAAAAAAATCCCGGAACCAGAAGGATTCAAGGACACTGCGAACTCCTTCAACAACCACGGGATCTGTGCTATCCTCAGTTTTAGCTAATAGTAATGATTGAACAATAGGTTCGATATTTGCCTTGAATATTGATCCTTTGAGAATATTATCGGTTTTTATGAGAAAGCCCTTATTCGTGAGTTCTTTTCTGGTTTCAGAAACCCATCCTACCGGCCGATTAATTCTCGTAGCTCTTTTCCCAGGGACTGTCCTGATGCCATAGATAAGTCTAATCGCTTCCTGTTGCGATTTTGGAACAAGGAATGCCGTATATAATGTTGCTAATTTCCAATCGTTATCGATATCTTCTAACCTATATTTCTCTGTCATTTTTATAGATATCTCCAATCTCTGTTAGATTGTGTGAATTTTCATTATATGTCTGCCGATATGATCTCTCTGTGCAGAGGCGATTGGTAATTTCTGGAGGAACCCATGACCGATGACCGTGACCTTGCAGTTTCCTGGAATCAGAAAGGGGTGAATTACGCGAAACTGGAGATGTGGCATGTTGCAACGAAGTACTTTGAGAAGTGTGTGGAAGTGGACCCGGATTGTGGTGAGTACTGGAATAATCTGGGATCGGTGTATGGGGATCAATGGAAGTTTGCAGAAGCTATCCCGTATCATGAGAAAGCGGTGGCCTGCTCACCTCATGTCGGGAGGTTCTGGGTGAAACTTGGAATTGCATACGGGTTTACCGGTGAGATGGAGAAGGCACTCTTCGCATATGATGAAGGGCTGAAGAATGATCCAGAGGACCCGGACCTTTGGTTTAATAAGGGGGTTTGTTTGATTAAAGAAAATCGGTTCATTGAGGCGAAAGAGGTCTTTGAGAAGACCCTTGAACTCTTACCTGGTGAAAGGCAGGTTGTGTTGCATCTCAACCACTGCGAGGAACACATTGAGCATATTGCTATTATGGGGATTGTGGACAGTGATCCATCCGGGATGATGAAGGGAGCGATAATGTACTGGAATATGGATGAGATAGATAAGGTTTTTTCTGAGATGAGGAGGGAATATCATGAGTAAAAAGGGAGCAACGGCAAAGAGCTGGGATCACAAACCAATGTCACCGGAACGGGAGGAGATTCCATACCGGGATGAATTTACGAAATCGGAGATGGAGCAGATACGGCTTGGATATATTCCCGAAGTGATGGAGGAGAAGTGGTTTATTTACATGGAAGGTGACTGGCTGTATCTTCACCGGAGCTGGACTGGGTTTTGTGTGTATATGGTTAGGTTTGAGAACCGGGAAGATCGGTATGTGGTTGCGGAGGCATGGACAAGTCGGGATGCCGGGAAGCGGAACTGGGTGAGCGGGGATCATGATGCCCAGGAATTAGGGTCTATCATTCATCTCCTGTTACTTGGTGAGTATGTCAGTTTTCCGAGGAAGACCGGGGAGACTGATGAAGAGAGAGTGATTGGGATGTGGAGTCTGGTTGGGAAGGCAATGATGCCGAAAGAGGAGAAAGATGACGATAGGGAGTTTAAGGTAATTAAGGAGGGTTAAGATGGGAATTGAAATAAATTTATTCGAATCACACCGTGAGGACCTAGCAATATATCTTTCTGCATACATTCACCCTGAGAATGAAGACCTGGTCATTGCAGGACAGGATATTGGATCATTTGTGGAGAAGATGTTTGGAGATTCTGATTACGAGTACTGGCTCTCAATCCCGGCATCGGAGAAATCAAATCTCCTCATTCATCTGCAGGAGGATGGTTTTGGTCTGAAAAAAATCGAGGGCATTGAGACCGATGATGATCTCCTGCTCGCTGCAATTGGTGAAAAATACGGGGGAAATGGCGATGTTTTTAAACAAATCGGTGAGTACTGCAAAGAGATCGGGATACAAACCGAATTTCATTGTTATTAATGGTGGGTAGTATGGAATCAATGGATACAAACGAATTGCTCCTACGGGGTAATGAGCATTTCAAGGTGGGAGAGTTCCAGGAAGCACTCATAGAGTTTGGTAAATTCCTGAAACGTGAACCCGAGGATCTCGATGTTATAACCAACCTGGGATATTGTCTCTATTATATCGGTATATATGATGAAGCTCTGATATGTTTTCAGAAAGCAGAGCATATCCGCAATATTGCACTCACACTCGTGAAAATGGAACGGTATGATGAATCGATTCCATTATTTGAAAAAATTCTCAAGGATACTCCGAAACAATACTCGATAAGGTTTAGTTATATGAGTCTTCTCTGGTATCTCCGGATGTTTGATAGAGCAATTGAAGTCTATGAGGCTACTCCCCGTCTCCCACCTATAACATCCATGTTACTTGGTTCCGTTTGGAGGGATTATGCATCAAAGGATTTCATTAAGAGAAGAAAGATCGGAGAACTAGTTGTTCCACAAATGGTGAGGCTCCTGTATGCAGGAGAGAAAACATCAGAATATATATATTTTTATGAAAACGGGAGGGGGATGATACATCCTCCTGATCCATAATGCTGGACCGATTTACATATCTGTGAGTAATTGAACAATAAACTACGAGTATATCAGAAATTATTAATGATTTTGGGGGGAGAAAAATGGAACCAATATTAGATAAGAAACGGGCAATTGAAGAGAACGGACACCAACTCGTCATAGCCGGTCCAGGGTCAGGAAAAACCTGGCTGCTCATAGAGAAGATAAAACACCTGATCACCACAAAAAAAGTTCAAGCCAAATCAATCCTGGCATTGACATTTTCTGAAAAGGCTGCCCGTGAGATGCAGGAGAGAATCGAGAAGGAAGGGAATTATCCTGAACTTACCATCCAGACATTCCATTCGTTCTGTTACCATTTTCTCGAAGAGAACCTTCTTGATTCAGGATACAGTTTTGCGAAAGGGATGATCTCTCCAGATCACCAGAAGGTCTGGGGGATTACCCATTTTGATGACTTCAATATCAGTACCATTGAAGTGAAGAACAACATTGTCGAAGTGGTAGACAAGATCATGACCGGCATCAGTGCGTTCCGGGATGAACTGGTTCCTCCGGAAGAACTGATCGCCTATATTAACACACGGGAACAGGATGATATCTCTGATGAGGAGCGGGATTATCTCGGGAAACTCCGCGATCTCCATTCAGTGTACACGGCGTATCAGAAGTATAAGCTCGACCACCGGTTCATTGATTTTGACGATATGATCCACCTGACCGTGGATACGCTCAAGAAGAAACCGATTCTTTCAGAGAAGTATCGTCGGGAGTTTCCCTATATCCTGGTAGATGAGTTTCAGGATACGAACTTCGCTCAGTTTGAACTCATCCGGCTCATCGGGGGAGAGAATGTCTTCGTAGTCGGGGATGATGATCAGACTATCTACCGGTTCAGGGGAGCATACCTGACGAACTTTGAAGATTTTAAAAAGACGTTCGCAGATACCAGACTCTATAAGCTCACTGAGAATTACCGGAGCTCTGTAAATATCGTCAAACTTGCTCTGCAGTTGATGGATGCGATTCCTGACCGGGAGAAGAAGAACCTCTTTACGAAGAATCCGGATGGAGAGAAGGTTATTGAGGCCATCTGCAATGATGAGTATGCAGAGGCTGAATATATCCTGAAAGAGATTCAAAACCTGCATGGAACGCCGTACTTCAAGAATAAAGATCAAAAAGATCTCACCCTCGAGTACAAGGACTTCGCGGTCCTCTGCCGGAAACGTGTCCATGGGATGAAGATCTACACCCTGCTCAGACAGTATGGGATCCTGTGTGAGTTCAGGGGGGATGTGGAGTTCTTTGATGAGCCGGTGATTCTGGATCTCATCGCCTGGCTTCGGATCATTCATAATCCCCTTTCAGCCGGTCCTTCGCTCTTCCGGATCATGCGGCTCTGTGGTATCTCTGAGATCGTTGCGATTAAAGTGAACTATAAAGCTCGGGAATATAGTGACGATGACATCCGGAATGACGGGGTGTATGAGGCGATGGTTCATGCGGAAGAGTATCTGCCTGAGTCTGGTCATCTGGTCAGGGAGATTAGCACCCGGATTGATGAGTTTACTGCTCTGAAGTCACGAAAGCCACTTACTGTTCTTATCCATGCCGTCATGACCCAGGCGTCGGGCCTGTACCGGCTGGCTCTTGAAGCAGATGATCCTGAAGAACTGACCTACCTGAATAAGTTCTTTGAGATTGCCAGAGAGTTCGCTGATGCAACGGACGAGCCTACCCTTTCCGGTCTCCTTGGGTATCTTGATATCCTGAGGGAATTCCCGGTCTCTATTGAAGAAGCACCTCTCTCTGATGCGGTCCAGATCCTGACCATCCATCGGAGTAAAGGGCTTGAGTTTCCGGTAGTGTTCATTCCTGATCTTGTCCAGACCCAGTTCCCAATGAGATTTAATGAAAAGCCGTTCTATGTTCCGAACGCCCTCGTGAAGTCGATGCCGGCTCAGAAGAGTGAGAAGGAGTTATTCACTGAGGAAGAACGGCGGCTCTGTTATGTTGCCATGACCAGGGCTGAGAACCGGCTGTATCTTCTCCGTCCAACTCGGTACCGGCGGAATAAGCGGGATGGAAAACCGTCACAGTTTCTGACTGATATGAGCTGGGAAGATCATCCGCTCATTGACCACATCCAGGTATCCTGTGAAGCAGCGGTGATTGAACGAGTATCGGATACCCCTATCGATCTCATTGTCCGGAGTGTACAGGATGAATGTATCAGGGCATTGACCGACTCCCGGATCTCTGCAGCGGCCCAGCATCTCTGTACCCTGGAGCAGATCAATCTCTTCCGGGTAGGGAAGGATCCGATGGATGCGCAACTGGCCAAAAGTCTTGGGATCGAAGCGTTAGACATCCGACTTGCAGATCTGATGAATCCGGTAAAGCGATCCCTGATTTCTGATACGATGACCCTCTCGCCAAGTTCTCTGGATACGTATGATTCCTGCCCGCTCAAATTCAAGTTCCAGAATGTTCTCAAGATCCCGACGACCGATAAGTCGTTCTTCCAGCGAGGAAAGGCGATCCACTCGGTTATTGAGCAGGTCACCGCAGAGATTACTGAAGGGAATGTGCCTGATGCGGATCGGCTTGTTTCTATGCTGAATGAGTGCTGGAAGCCACAGGCGTTTGATTCATCAACAGTTGGAGAACAGGCCCGTGTTACTGCTGAAGAGAATGTCCAGAACTTCAGATCCTGGCAGACGAATAATCAGAATACGATTGTTGATCAGGAGAAAGGGTTTTCATTTCCGTTTGTCCAGGGGGAGCGGAAGTGGGTAATCAAGGGGCGGATAGATCGGATTGAAGAGGAAGCCGGTGAGAAGGTTATTATCGATTTCAAGTCAGGGAGGTCACGAATGACGAAGAAGGAGATTCCGCTAGATATTCAGATGAATATCTATGCTATGGCTCTTCGGAGTATGAATGGTAGTCTCCCAAAACGGACCTCGCTCGTATACCTGGATGAGGAAGGGGGGAATCAGATCGATTATCTGCCGACCGAGGAGAGTGTCAAGGTGTTTGAAGGGAAACTAACTGGGTTGATCCAGGGGATCATGGAGGAGCGGTTTGAGCCGAAGCCCGGGTTTATGACGTGTAAGTTCTGCGATTATGGGGGGCTGTGTCCGGGGAAGGAGATGGGGGAAGAGGGAGAATGAATATAATTACGTCCCCTCATTTGAGATAACTAGCATTTTATGGGATTTAATTCAATATGGAGTAAATGCACGGTTGAATTTCAGTTATTTACCTCAGCAGTTTGTGAACAAACTATTGAGGTCAGGTATGAGGATAAGACCATCTGGTTCAGTCAGAAGATGATGGCAGTTCTTTTTGATGTAAGCGTTTCGACAATTAATGAACATCTGAAAAATATCTCTGATAGTTGCGAACTGACTTGCGAAGCAACTATTCGGAAATTCCGAATAGTTCAGACAGAAGGCAACCGTGAAGTTATACGCAATCCGGATTATTATAGTTATGAATTACTTTAATTATTAAGAAGGAGATAAGTGAGATAATGGGAGAAGCAGCTCAGTCTTCAGTAAATTATATCACAAATGAATCAGGAAAGAAGATCTCGGTTATTTTACCCATTAAAGACTATCTGCAGATGGTTGAAGATCTCCATGATCTTGCCGTGATTGCCGAACGCAAAGAAGAAGGGACGATTTCCTTAGCAGATTTAAAGAAACAGTTATCGATAATATGAGTGTGCCTTTTACCATAAAATTCCGCACAAGTATCAGTAAGGATCTAAAAAAGGTCCCTTCATATCTCATTCCTCCAATTATATCTCTCATAGAAGAACTCGCAAATAATCCATACCCGTCAGGGTGCCTGAAGCTTACTGACACTGATTCATATTATCGTATTCGGAAAGGACATTACCGGATTATTTATGAGGTTATCTGTCAGGAGCATCGAATTGAAATTTTGTATATCCGGCATCGAAAAAATGTGTACGAAAGAGAACTTTTGTGACCTTCTGAAATAGGTTACCTAGAGATCACATAGTTTATCCGATCTCCATTCAGTGTACACGGCGTATCAGAAGTATAAGTTCGACCACCGGTTCATCGATTTTGGCGATATGATCCACCTGACCGTGGATACACTCAAGAAGAAACCGATACTTTCAGAGAAGTATCGTCGGGAGTTTCCCTATATCCTTGTCGATGAGTTTCAGGATACAAACTTCGCTCAGTTTGAACTCATCCGGCTCATCGGGGGAGAGAATGTCTTTGTAGTCGGGGATGATGATCAGACCATCTACCGGTTCAGGGGAGCATACCTGACGAACTTTGAAGATTTTAAGAAGACGTTCGCAGATACCAGACTCTATAAGCTTACTGAAAATTACCGGAGCTCAGGGAATATCGTAAAACTTGCTCTGCAGTTGATGGATGCGATTCCTGACCGGGAG
>Ga0351901_1022_pt1 | contig 53632 bp, 45 predicted proteins | sample BONcelHT113001D4_FD_206875 | JGI IMG/M metagenome (GOLD analysis project Ga0351901, IMG submission 206875) | Enriched cells from coal bed in the Powder River Basin, Montana, United States - BONCAT cells T11 rep1 HSBNCT.T11.300.1.D4 ...
CAAGCGTCTCTATGAGACCCTTCACAAAATCTGTGATGGCCAAGGTACCGAGGCTGACTTCGAGAAAATGAAGACCCTCGCGGTAAACATCAAGGACACAGCACTCTGTGGACTCGGTCAGACCATGCCTAACCCGGTTCTGTCCACCATGAATACCTTTGCTGACGAGTACCTTGCTCACGTACGTGACAAGAAGTGTCCTGCCGGTGTCTGTACGAACCTGCTCGAGATCGTCATTATCCCCGAAAAGTGCGTTGGCTGCACGCTGTGTGCCCGTATTTGCCCGGTTAACTGCATCGCCGGCAAGGTGAAAGAAGTCCACGTGATCGATCAGGCTGCCTGTATCAAGTGCGGCGCATGTATCGAAAAGTGTAAGTTTGACGCGATTGTTAAACAATAGGGTTTGTTAAACAATAAGTAAAAGGAGCTCATATACATGTCTATGCTAAAAATTACCATTGACGGTAAAGAAGTTGAAGTCCCGCAGGGCAGCATGATTCTTGATGCTGCCAAGAAACTTAACATTGATGTTCCTACTCTTTGCTACCTGAACCTCGAGGAACTGCATGTCAACAACATGGCTGCTTCCTGTCGTATCTGTGTCGTTGAGGTGGCTGGTCGCAAGAACCTGGCACCGGCATGCGCTACCCCGATCACCGACGGTATGGAAGTAAAAACCAACACCATGCGGGTTCTGAATGCCCGTAAAACCGTTCTCGAACTGCTTCTTTCCGACCATCCGAAGGATTGCCTGGTCTGCCAGAAGTCCGGCGAGTGCGATCTGCAGGACATTGCCGAGAAATTCGGTGTCCGTGAAGTTCGTTACGAAGGTGTCATGTCCACCTATCGTAAGGATATCTCTCCCTCTATCGTTCGCGATATGGATAAATGCATCATGTGTCGTCGTTGCGAAACCATGTGTAACGATGTACAGACCTGCGGCGTACTTTCCGGCGTGAACAGGGGCTTTACCTCTGTAGTTGCCCCAGCGTTCGAAATGAACCTGGAAGATTCGGTCTGTACTTTCTGTGGTCAGTGTACCGCGGTTTGTCCGGTTGGTGCTCTTGTTGAGCGTGATCACACCTGGGAAATCGTTAATGCAATTGCCGATCCCGATAAAGTCACCGTTGTTCAGACTGCTCCGGCAGTTCGTGCGGCACTTGGTGAAGACCTCGGAATGGAAGCTGGTATTTCCGTAACCGGCAAAATGGCTGCTGCACTGCGCAGACTTGGTTTCGACCACGTGTTCGATACTGACTTCGCAGCCGACCTTACCATCATGGAAGAAGGTTCTGAGTTCCTCGATCGTCTTACCCGCTATCTGGATGGCGATAAGACGGTCACGCTGCCGATCCTTACCTCGTGCTGTCCTGCGTGGGTCAAGTTCTTCGAGCATCAGTTCCCGGACCTCCTTGATGTTCCGTCATCCGCCAGGTCTCCCCAGCAGATGTTCGGTGCTATCGCAAAAACCTACTATGCTGATATGCTCGGTATTCCGAGAGAGAAGATGGTGGTAGTTTCCGTCATGCCTTGCCTCGCCAAGAAGTACGAGTGTGAGCGTCCGGAATTCAAAGTCAACGGCAACCCTGATGTTGACTACTCCATCACAACCCGTGAACTTGCACGCCTTATCAAGCGTATGAACATCGACTTCGCCGCACTTCCTGACGAAGATTTCGATAAGCCTCTCGGTGAGTCCTCTGGTGCCGCCCCGATCTTCGGTGCAACCGGCGGTGTTATCGAAGCAGCTCTGAGAACCGCATACGAACTTGCAACCGGTCAGACACTTGAGAATGTCAACTTTGAAGCGGTTCGCGGTATGGAGGGTATCCGTTCTGCAAAGGTTCAGGTTGGTCCCCATACTCTGAACATTGGTATCGCACATGAACTCGGCAATGCCCGTAAACTTCTAGAAGAAGTCCGGGCCGGCAAGTCCGAGTACCATGCAATCGAAATCATGTCCTGCCCCGGCGGCTGTATTGGTGGTGGCGGTCAGCCGTATCACCACGGTAATATCGAAGTCCTCAAGAAAAGAACCAAGGTTCTCTACGATGAGGATGCAGGCAAGAAAATCCGTAAGTCTCATGAAAACCCCTACATCACCGAACTGTATGAGAAATTCCTCGGCAAGCCGTTGAGCGATAAGGCTCATCACCTCCTCCACACCCACTACTTCAAGCGCTCCAAGCTTGGGGGGTAAGTATGACACTGTAGAATACTCGTTTTGAAATGTACTTTGTTCTGAGACGAGAATACTAAGTAAGAAAACGGCCGGATGTTTACCATCCGGCCGTTTTCTTTTGTGTAGAGTTACCAGGATGTATGCTGGCAGTACGTTCTGATATGTGCTCAAATTGCATTTAGAAATATTCCATTCTTAAAGACTTACGTGTGTATGATTTTAGGTAATTTGACTCAGGTCAAAGATTTCTTGTTTCTCCTATGAGATTGTTATACACGCAAAAGTGCAATGCACGCTGCCACAGCGAATCGTTGGAATACCCTGGAGAGCAAATGAATAAAGACCAGATACTCGAATGGTTGAAGATAGATGATCAGGAAGAGCTTGAAAAGTTATGGCGACAGTCAAACGAGATTCGCCGGGCCAATGTGGGTGAAGAGGTACATCTTCGAGGGCTGATTGAGGTGTCCAATTACTGTGCGCGTGATTGCGGATACTGTGGAATTCGAGTTGGTAATCAGGATGTTTGCCGCTATCGGATGTCAGCCGACGAAATAATGGACTGTGTCCGGATGGCGGTAAACTTCGAGTACGGCAGTGTGGTACTTCAGGCCGGCGAGGATTATGGCATTACCCGCGATTGGTTGTGCGACATTATCGCCAGAATCAAGCATACTAGCAATCTTGCGATTACCCTGAGCTTGGGCGAGAGGGCAGAGGGTGACCTCGCTGCCTGGCGCCAGGCAGGGGCTGACCGCTATCTTCTTCGTTTTGAAACCTCCAACAGGGAATTGTACGATCGCATACATCCGCCACTTCCCGGGGGAGTTTCCGACAGGTTTGAGATACTTCGTAGCCTCAGAGAAATGGGATATGAAGTCGGGAGTGGCATCATGGTAGGGATACCGGGGCAATCTTACGATGACCTGGCAAACGACATTCTGCTTTTCAAGGAATATGATATTGACATGATCGGTATCGGTCCGTACATACCGCATCCGGGGACACCTCTTGGAATGGCAGCAGACCAGCATCTTCCCCCTGCAGGGGAGCAGGTGCCGGGCACGGAGCTGATGACCTGCAAGGTTGTTGCCTTGACCAGAATTCTCTGTCCGCTCATCAATATTCCCAGCACCACGGCGCTGGCTACCATTAATCGAGCCGAGGGACGAGCGCACGGCTTGTCTCGCGGGGCGAACATTGTCATGCCGAACCTTACCCCTAAGAAATACCGGGAACTCTATGAGATTTATCCTGCCAAGGCCAGTTGTAATGAGAATGCCGATGAAAGCAACAGTCGCATCAAACATGGCATCATTGCCATGGGCAGGATTATCGGAGCAGGACGCGGAGATTCGGCCAATAAGAAAACCAGAACTGCATAGAAAACGATAGGAGTGCACGCATGAGTGGAATGCCATCTTTGAAATTGAGTGAACGCGCTGTTGACTTTATCAATGAAGACTTTATCAATGGTCTTCTTGCCGGTAAGCGTCCTGAAACGTCGCGTGTTCGAGAGATAATTGCCAAGAGTCTTGCAAAGGAAGCTCTCAGTGTCGAGGAAACCGCAGTACTTCTTCGTGCCGATACTCCGGAACTGAATGAAGAAATATTCGATACGGCACGGCAGCTGAAGAAGAATGTGTACGGTAATCGCATTGTTCTCTTTGCACCTCTCTATATTGGAAATAAATGTGTCAATGACTGCTCTTATTGTGCCTTCAAACGGAGCAATACCCTGGCTATACGACGCACCTTGAGTGACCCGGAAATTCGCCAGCAGGTAGAAGCACTGGAGAACAAGGGCCACAAGAGGCTGATTCTGGTATTTGGTGAACACCAGGCCTATGATGCTGAATTTATCGCCAACAGCGTCCGGGCCGTGTATGAAACCAAAGTAGGGCACGGTGAGATCAGACGGGTCAATATCAATGCGGCTCCCCTTGACCACGAGGGGTATGCAACCGTCAAGGCTGCAGGAATTGGAACGTACCAGATTTTCCATGAGACCTATCATCACGAAACCTATGCCAAAATCCATCCGCCAGACACCCGAAAAGGGGACTACCTGTACCGTCTTGACGGTCTGAGCCGGGCATTTGAAGCCGGCTGCGACGATGTGGGGCTTGGCGTGCTGTTTGGTCTGTACGACTGGAAGTTCGAGGTTATGAGTCTTGTTACCCATGCGCTTTATCTGCAGGATCGCTATAATGTCGGTCCCCATACCATCAGTTTCCCTCGTCTCAGACCGGCCTCCGGTGTTGATATCGACGAAAAATACCTGGTGAACGACGCAGAGTTTAAAAAGCTAATTGCTGTCCTGCGACTCGCCGTCCCGTACACCGGGCTGATACTAACCGCCCGCGAAAACGCGGAACTGCGACGTGAGTGCATGTCATTCGGTGTTTCGCAGATCGACGCGGGAAGCCGCATCGAACTTGGCGGATACACTGAGGCGGGTGATGCCCAGGTTATGGAGCGTGAGCAGTTTTCCCTTGGTGACGTCCGCTCGCTGGACGCGGTTATTCAGGAGCTGATGGCAGACGGCTACGTGCCAAGTTTCTGTACCTCATGCTATCGTCTTGGCAGAACCGGTGAGCACTTCATGGAATTCAGTATTCCCGGTTTCATCAAGGAGTACTGTACTCCCAATGCGCTTCTTACCCTTGAGGAATACCTGGTTGACTATGCGTCACCGGAAACCCGGGAAGTGGGCGAGAGACTCATCGCTGATGAGCTGGCATTGCTTCCGGACGGTGATACGAAAGATATGGTGGTGAAACGGCTCAAGAGTATCAAAGAGAGCGGCGATCACGACATCTATTTTTGACACGAAGACAAAACGGATTCGTAGGGGCGGCCCCGTGTGGCCGCCCTCCTTTCAACATCGCTGGGCGGCCACACGGGGCCGCCCCTACATAACCGTACCATTGATATACTCCCGCCTTGTGCGGGAGTATCGTAAATACTATGACCGACTATCGAATCGAAAAAGACCTGCTCGGCGAGCGCGAAGTTCCCATGGATGCCCTATATGGCATCCATACCATTCGCGGAGTCGAAAATTTTCCCCTTTCCAATCGCCCGGTGAATTCCGCACTGATCCATGCCTATGGAGCGGTCAAGCTTGCCTGTGCCAGAACGAATCATGGGCTTGGCTGGTGGGATAATGCCAAGGCAGCAGCAATTGAGGCGGCCTGTTCGGAGATGATGGCAGGGGAGTTGGATGCCCACATTGTTGTCGATGCTCTTCAGGGCGGTGCCGGGACGTCGACCAACATGAATGTCAACGAGGTCCTGGCAAACCGGGCACTCGAGCTCCTTGGGAAAAAACCGGGAGAGTATGACAGTGTCAGTCCTCTGGCAGACATCAATCTCCACCAGTCAACAAACGATACCTATCCCACCGCGCTGAAGGTGGCTGCAATTAGTCGGCTTCGCGCCCTGGAGCGGGAAGTTGTTGCGCTTCTGGAGGAATTCCAGAACAAGGAGAAGGCCTTTGCCCATGTAGTCAAGGTTGGCAGAACCCAATTGCAGGATGCGGTTCTGATTACCTTGGGGCGCGAGATGTCGGCCTACGCGGAAGCCTTTGGCAGGGATCGCTGGCGGATTTACAAGTGCGAAGAGCGACTTCGGGTGGTAAACCTGGGAGGTACAGCGGTAGGAACCGGTCTTGCAGCGCCAAGACAGTTTATTTTTCAGGTCACCGAGCATCTCCGCAGCATCACCGGTCTGGGCCTGGCTCGGGCAGAAAACCTTATCGAAGCGACACAGAACACCGATGTTTTCGTTGAGGTGAGCGGTATTCTGAAAGCCTGCGCCAGTAACCTGTTGAAGGTTTCCGGCGATTTACGCCTGCTCTCTTCCGGGCCCGATGCCGGCATTGGCGAGCTCCGGCTCCCGCCCCGTCAGGCAGGCTCATCCATCATGCCGGGCAAGGTAAACCCGGTCATTCCTGAGGCTGTATCCCAGGCTGCCATGGCTGTCATGGCCCACGACCAATCCATTACCTTTGCCGCTTCATTGGGGAACCTGGAATTGAACGCATTCCTGCCGCTCATTGCCGATTCTCTCTTGGGAAGTCTTGATCTGTTAGCCAATGCCTGTTCCGTTCTCCGCAGGTTTTGCGTTGCCGGACTGGAGGCTGATGAGGCCAGATGTCGCAGAAACGTCGATGGCGCAACGGCATCTCTTACCGCGCTGGTTGATGTGATCGGATATCAGGCCGCGCAGCAGATTGCTGCCGAAGCGACGGCTGCCGGTACGGGGATTCGTGCGATTGTGGTTGAACGCGGGTTTCTCACCGCGGAAGATTTTGACGAACTGGTATCGGCAGAGAATGTAACAAAACTCGGATCTCCGCTCAGGAAGGAGCTACACCATTCATGAGGAATACACCCAAGGGTTTCAGATTGCATATCGGGCTGTTTGGTCGACGGAACGTCGGTAAATCATCACTGTTGAACGCCCTGACCCGGCAGACCGTTTCGATTGTTTCAGATATTGCCGGCACGACTACGGATCCGGTGGAGAAACCGATGGAGCTGCTTCCCATAGGTGCCGTGCTTTTTATCGATACTGCGGGGATCGATGATGTGGGTGCGCTCGGAGAGATGCGGGTCCAGAAAACGAAACAGGTTTTTGACCGAACCGACGTTGGTATCATTGTCACAATTGCCGGTGAGTGGGGCGAATTCGAGGAGGCGATCCTTTTGGAACTCCGGGAAAGAAAAATTCCGGTGATTGTGGTCTTCAACAAAACGGATATTGCCCGGGTTGACAACGTCCAGGAGACCAGACTCAAGGAGCTCCAGATTTCCTGTATCGAGACGTCTGCTGCCCGGGGAGACGGTGTGCTGGAACTTCGCGAGGCTTTGGTGAAATCCGCTCCGGAAGAATTCATCAATGCCCCGGCAATTATTGGTGACCTTGTCCCGGCAGGCGAGCTCGTGGTTCTGGTGATACCGATCGACCTGGAGGCCCCCAAGGGTCGACTTATCCTGCCCCAGGTCCAGTCGATCAGGGATATCCTCGATAACGATGCCTACTGCCTGGTGGTCAAGGAGCGGGAGTTGCGTGATGCTCTCGATCGTCTGAAGCGGCCACCGGCATTGGTGGTAACCGATTCCCAGGCGTTTCTCAAGGTTGCCGGCGATACGCCCGATAATGTCCTCATGACCTCCTTTTCCATCCTTTTTGCCCGCTTCAAGGGCGATCTGGTAGAATTCGTGCGAGGTGCCCTTGCGATTGAGAGCCTGGTTCCGGGAGATAAGGTGCTGATCTGTGAATCCTGCTCCCATCATCCCATCGGTGAGGATATCGGTAGGGTAAAACTCCCCCGCTGGTTGCGTCAGTATGTCGGTGGCAAGCTGGAGTTTACCCATGTTCAGGGCCATGATTTCCCTGCGGATCTCGGCTCCTACAAACTTGCCGTGCATTGCGGCGCCTGCATGTGGAACCGGCGTGAGGTTCTTTCCCGCATCATCCGCTGTCAGCAGGCCGGAGTGCCGATCACCAATTACGGTCTGGCGATCGCGTACTCTCTTGGAATCTTTGCCCGGGCTCTCGGTCCTTTTCCGGCAGCTCTGGATGAATATCGCCGCCATGTTTCCTGAAAAGTCATGTCTATTGCCTCAGCATTCATGAGAATAACTGGTGCAATGTCTGGAGGATCCGTCGCTGACGGATCCGTGCCCAGGAAACTCGTTTCAGGCTGTTTCCAGAGAAACAGCTGTTCTCCATCGAATCTGTTTACCTCGCTCTCCTTTGTCCAACCGAATGGAAATCCCCATTTCTTCATTAGCTTCATGCCTCCCCTGCTTTAGATAATAAAATATCAAATTCGTTGACGAGAGACGTTTCGGTGTGATATACGATGTATAATATCGTTTTAAAATATGCGAAATGAGTTTTCCCCGTTACTGATTTGAACAAAAAAACCCTTAAAATAGACAAGCTGCCTACCATCAGACGCCTGCCCACCTACCTCCAGATACTTCGTGGTCTCTCGCTACAGGGTGTTGAGTTCGTCTCGTCTGCCTATCTTGCGGAACAGATGCAGATCGAAGCAATTCTGGTGCGCAAGGACCTCGAATTGACCGGTATCAGCGGCACTCCGCGAATCGGGTTCGGTATCGCCGACCTGATTTCGTCCATTGAGGCTTTTCTCGGTTGGGAAGATACGCTCGATGCATGTATTGTCGGTGTCGGGCAACTGGGCCACGCGCTACTTGGCTACAAGGACCTGACGCAGTACGGGTTCAGGGTGGTCGCTGCTTTTGATACCGATCCCGCAAAGATAAGCACATCGGTTCATGGTGTTACGATATTTTGCGTATCACGGCTTACTGAATTGCTGAAAAGGTTCACTATCCAGCTGGCGATAGTGTGCGTACCTGCGGAAGAAGCGCAGCAGGTAGCGAATCTTCTGGTGGAATCCGGTATCGAGGCCATCTGGAATTTTACGCCCGTTAATCTCTCTGTTCCGGAGAGCGTCACCATGCAAAAGGAAGACCTTGCATCAGGTCTGGCGGTTCTTTCCGTAAAATTGACGCGGAACAGTGCAGTCGAACATTCCGTGTAGGAGACTTGCCGTGAAACCGAGAATAAAAATTTGCATGGGAAGTTCCTGTTTCCGGAGGGGCAACAGAAAAAACCTGGAATTCATAGAGACGTACCTTGAGCAGCATGGTTGCACCGCTGACGTGGAACTGGTGGGAAGCCGGTGCGAAGAGGAATGTCGAAAGGGTCCCAATCTGCAGATAAATGGCCAGATGTTTCACGAGGTGAACCAGGAGAAGCTGACCGAGCTTCTGCTGGAGTTCATCGAAAAGAAATCGGGTGAATAGCATGGATTCGAGAAAGCCTGTCTATACCGAAAAGACCGAGTGCCAGGACTGTTTCAAGTGTGTCCGCAAGTGTCCCGTCAAGGCTATTGAGATTGAGGAAGGACGCGCTTCCATCGCTTCCGATCTGTGTATATTCTGTGGCCACTGTGTTGATGTTTGCTCGACAAAAGCGAAGAAGGTTCGTGATGACCTTGATCGCGCAAAGGAGCTGCTGCAACAAAAGAAGCGGGTCTATATATCTCTTTCCCCTTCCTATGTGGGTGAGTTTGCGGATGTGGACCCGCCGTACTTGATCTCTGCCCTGAAGAAACTGGGCTTTGAAGGGGTGAGCGAAACCTCCCTCGGCGCCCAGCAGGTTTCGGCGCGCGTGGCCGAGCAGCTTCAGCAGAGTGATGCCAAACTGACCATATCCTCGGCTTGTCCGGCAGCAGTGGATTTCGTTCAGAAATATCTCCCCGAGCAAGCCGATACGATCACCCCCATTCTTTCCCCCTTACTGTCACACTGCAGGCTGCTCCGCAAAATTTACGGCGACGATATCGGTATTGTCTTTATCGGTCCGTGCGCGGCGAAAAAACGGGAAGCGGATCGCCATCCCGACTTGCTTGATGTTTCCCTGACCTTTCAGGATCTGCACCGCTGGTTTGATGAGAAAGGGATCGACCCCGTTGATATGCTCCCCGGAGGAGAAGACTCGTTCGTGCCCGAGTCAGCCAACGAAGGCGCCCTGTATCCTGTTGAAGGGGGGATGAACGAAACCATCAGGTTGTTCGGCGATTTTGCTGATGTGCGATTCATGACCCTGGCTGGCGTGTACTGCATAAACAGGGCGCTGACCGGACTAAAGATAGACGAGCTCAATACGCGGGTATTTGTCGAGATTCTTGCCTGCCAGGGGAGTTGCGTGCATGGCCCGTGCACGAGCAAAAAGAGGCCCTATCTGCTGGACGAACTGGAAGTATATAGCCGTGCCAACCTGCCGACGGGGCGTATCGAACGGAACGTTCTGGTCGAGATAGACGGTCTGCATCGCGAGGCGCCGCTTCCGGTGCAGCATCATAGCGAGGAGCAGATACGCAAGGCATTGAATCAGGTTGGTGCCTTTCAGGAGGAGGATGAACTGAATTGCGGCGGGTGCGGTTATGATACCTGTCGGACACTGGCCAGGGCACTGCTGATGGGCCGTGCCGAACCCTCCATGTGCCTTTCCCATCTCCGCAAGCTGGCCCAGAAGAAAGCAAACGCCTTGCTCCGCTGCATACCGATGAGCGTCGTTATCGTTGGCGACGACATGAAAGTAATTGAATGCAACGAGAATTTCATCCAGATGTTCGACGAAGAATCCCTCTTTACCAACCAGGTGCATCCGGGACTTGAAGGCGCCAGTCTCGAAAAGCTGGTGCCGTTTTCGGACCTCTTTCATCCGGTGCTGCTCACGGGGCAGGATATGCACCGGGATGCACTGCACATTAATAACAAGATCTATAATGTTACCATCTTTACCATCGAGACGAATCAGGTGGTCGGAGCGGTCATTCTGGATGTCACCGGCACGGAAATGCATCGAGAACAGATCGCCCAGCGTGCCAAGCAGGTAATCCGCAAGAATCTTGAAACGGTTCAGGAGATAGCCTTCAGGCTGGGAGAGAACATGGCGGACACCGAAATTCTGCTCAGGTCTCTAGCCTACGGTTTTTCATCCAAGGACATCAGTCTCATGGAGAATACGGGGGACGAACAGGATGTTTCCTAGAAGACGTGCTGTTCTGGAACTTACGGAAAGTACGGAGGGCACAGAGAGTACCCTGTCTGACGATCTCTTTATTGAGGTTGAGTGCTGCCAACAGAACAGGCATGGTCAGGATATCTGCGGCGATTCCTTTATGACTCGCAAAATGGTCGAAGAAGACCGGGTGATATCAGTGCTTTCCGATGGTCTCGGTCACGGACTCAAGGCGAACATTCTCTCGACCATGACCGCGACCATGGCCCTGAAGTTCACGGCCAGCGATGTTGATCTGATCTGCTCCGCCGAAACGATCATGAATGCCTTGCCGGTCTGCAGGGTACGAAATATCAGCTATGCCACCTACACGATCGTCGACATCAGAATGCAGACCGACATCAGTATTGTCGAGATGGATAACCCGCCATTTCTCCTTATCCGAAACGGTGAAGCACTATCAATACCCTACAAAGAAGTAGAGTCTCCGGCTCTCGACGGCAGGAAGATGAAGACCTACAGCTTGAAAGCTTTGCCGGAGGATCGGCTGGTTATCCTCTCTGACGGGATTTCGCAGTCCGGAATCGGAACCGAGCAGCTGAAGCTGGGTTGGCGGGTTGAGGGCTGTAAGAGGTTCGTTCTGGAACAGGTCTGTTGTGACCCGAAGATCTCTGCCCGATCTCTTGCCGGCAAGATCCTCCATGAAGCGCTGGACAAGGAAGTGGGCGGCAAGGCCTATGACGACATGACTGTTGCGGTGTTCTACTTCCGTCAACCGCGTCGCCTGCTGGTATTGACCGGGCCACCGTTTCACCAGAATCGCGATTTTCATTTTGCGAATATCTTTGAAACGTTCAAGGGCCGGAAAGTCATATGCGGCGGCACAACGGCAAATATCGTTGCCCGAGAGCTGAATCGCGAACTGGTGGATCACCTGGAAACAACGGATGGAGACATTCCGCCGATTGCCACCTTCGAAGGAGCCGATCTGGTAACCGAGGGGCTCCTTACCCTTACCAAGGTTGCCCAATTCCTTGAAAAAGGCGAGACCACGACGAGGAGAAATGCCGCCAGTATGCTGCTGGAACGGTTGCTCGAGAGTGACAGCATAATGTTTCTTGTCGGAACGAAGATAAATGAGGCCCATCAGGATCCAACCCATCCCATGGACCTGGAGATTCGTCGCAACCTCATCAAGAGAATTGCGAAGAGTCTGGAGCGAAAGTATTTGAAAGATATATTTGTCCGTTACATTTAGAGCATGACCGTAAATAATAGTACGAGCGAATGCGCCCGAATTTATGCAGGATTTGGCTGGTCTGATTGAACAAAACCGCAGGTGTAGCATGACTACGTCGAGGATTTTGTGATTGAGGACCAGTCAAAGACGGCGCGAAGACGGGATGCGAGCCTGGAATGTTTATTTACGGACAAGCTCTTAATCAGGTAGTACGAAGTAAACCGCGTCTTTTGTTCCGAGCTTGGGGAAGAATCCTGCGTTGTGGACAAGATGAAGCCCCCGGTCGGGATGACATCCGGGTTTTTTTGCGTCTGCACGCTGTCTGTACCGACCAGCACAGTGCTGAGTTGTATCGGGTTACACGGTCCATTGCCGCTGAAGTTTTTCCTTTTCCGGATCAGGCAGGGGCCTTATAACATATATCAAAGGAGAGGAGAGAATCATGGCAGTATGTAAGTGTACCGGCGAACATGTTGATTCGCCACAGGATGTAGAGTTAATGGAACTGCTGGGTCACTACCGCGATTATGACGGTGGCCTGATCCCGGTACTGCAGGGGGCGCAGGAGATTTACGGCTACCTGCCGGCGGAAGTGCTGGAAAAGATTTCGCAGGAACTGAGCATCCCGTTCAGCGAGGTATTCGGGGTTGTTACTTTCTACGCTCAGTTTCACCTGAAGCCGCGGGGTCGCAACATCATCCGGGTCTGCCTGGGAACGGCCTGTCACGTTTTGGGCGGCTCCAAGATCTTCACTGCACTCCAGGACGAACTGGGCGTGGAGAATGGCGGAACTACTGAAGACCTGCGTTTCACCCTGGAATCCGTGGCCTGTATCGGCGCCTGCGGCTTGGCTCCGTGCATCATGATCAATGACGATACCCACGGCCGGCTGATACCGAGTGATATGAAAAAAATCCTGGAACAATATGAATAGGGAGGGTGGCAAATAATGAGCAATTTAGAGCAAATGCGCTCCGGGATTGAGGAGAGCTACAAAGGGAAACTAGATCGGGCCCGGATTGTGGTAGGGCTCGGCACCTGCGGCATTGCCGCGGGCGGCAACAAGGTTATGGAGGCCATCAAGGGCGAAGTTTCAACCCAAGGTCTTGATGTTGACATAGATTTCACCAGCTGCATCGGTATGTGTTTTGCTGAACCGGTGGTAGAAATCTCCCTGCCCGGCGCATCCAGCGTTATCTATGGCGGGGTATTTCCTGAAAGCGTTTCCAAGCTGATCGCGGGTCACCTGATTGCCAAGACTCCCGTCACGGAGATGGCCCAGATTCAGATTCCCGGCGATGCATCCCCCTACGAGGGAATTCCGGTCATGGACAAGTCCGGCTACTACGCAAAACAGCTGCGTTCCGTTACCTCGCGTCTTGGACGTACCAACCCGGAAAGCATTGAAGACTATATCGCCACCGGCGGCTACGCGGCGATCGAGAAGGCCATCTCCATGGACCGTCTCGACATCATCAACGAAGTCAAGAAATCCGGACTCAGGGGACGTGGGGGCGGCGGCTTTCCCACCGGCACCAAATGGCAGTTCGTGCATGACGCGGCAGGGAGCAAGAAATACATCGTCTGCAATGCCGACGAAGGCGATCCCGGCGCATTCATGGACAGAAGCGTTCTGGAAGGCGACCCGCATGCGATTCTGGAAGGGATGCTGATCGCCGGTTACGCGATTGGTTCCGACGAAGGCGTCATCTACTGCCGAGCCGAATACCCTCTGGCCATCAAGCGTCTCAACCTGGCGATCGAAAAGGCCGAAGAGATGGGCCTGATGGGCGAGAACATCCTCGGAAGCGGCTTCAACTTCACGGTGAGGATCAAGGCTGGTGCGGGCGCATTCGTCTGCGGCGAAGAGACCGCGCTCCTCAACTCCATCGAAGGGAAACGCGGCATGCCGCGCGTGAGACCTCCTTTCCCGGCGCACAAGGGCCTGTGGCAGAAGCCGACCTGCCTCAACAACGTCGAGACCTTTGCCAACATTCCCTTCATCGTCAGAAACGGTGGAGATTGGTACGCCGCCATGGGTACCGAGAAGAGCAAGGGGAGCAAGGTCTTCTGTCTGACCGGCAAGATCAACCACACCGGTCTGTGCGAAGTTCCCATGGGCATCACGATGGGCGAGATCCTCAACGATATCGCCGGCGGCGTCCTGGGCGGCAAAAAGTTCAAGGCGGTACAGAGCGGCGGTCCTTCGGGCGGCTGTCTCCCCAACGACAAGCTCGACCTGCCGATCGACTATGACTCGCTGATCGGAGCAGGAGCAATGATGGGCTCCGGCGGCCTGGTGTTCATGGACGAAGAAACCTGCATGGTGGACGTGGCGAAATTTTTCCTCAATTTCACCCAGCTGGAATCCTGTGGAAAGTGTACCCCCTGTCGCGAAGGCACGAAGCGTCTCCTGGAAATTCTCGAGCGCATCTGTGTCGGCGCTGGTGTTCCGGAAGACATCGAGACCCTGGAGCGTCTTGCCAAGGTCATCAAGAGCTCGGCGCTGTGCGCTCTCGGCCAGACCGCGCCGAATCCGGTCATGACCACGCTGCGCTATTTCCGTGACGAGTACGAAGCACACATTGTCGACAAGCGTTGTCCGGCCGGCGTATGTCCTGACCTTCTGACCTTCTGCGTCGTAAAAGACAAGTGTGTCGGCTGCGGGCTCTGTATCAAGGCCTGTCCGGTCAATGCCATCTCCGGAGAGAAAAAGGTCGCCCACGTGATCGACGGCAAAGCCTGTATCAAGTGCGGCGCCTGCGTGCCCACCTGTAAATTCAACGCCATTATCAAGGCGTAGGGGTAGCGGATTTTCGCTCCACGACTCGTCTTGGCACGAGTAACCGATTATAGCTATTTACATAGAGAAAATTACGTCTTTTGAGACTAGAAGGAGGTATTACCATTGTCTACTGTCACTCTCACTATTAATGGCCAGGAGGTCACGGTTCCAGCCGGCACTACGGTACTGGATGCAGCATTGGGAGCCGGTTTCTTTGTACCGACTTTTTGCCACGACCCGGCGTATCCGGGCTACGGCGGTTGCCGTATCTGCGTGGTTGATATCAAAGGTGCACGCAATCTTCCTGCTTCGTGCGTTACCGCGGCAGCACCGGGAATGGTTGTTGAAACCGATTCCCCTGCAGTTATGGAAGCAAGAAAAACGATTCTTGAGCTGATGCTGGCAAATCACCCGGTAGACTGTATGACCTGCGAAAAAAGTGGCGACTGCCGTCTGCAGGACTATGCTTTCCGCTATGAAGTGAAAGCCGCAAATTTTGGCGGTGCTAAGAAAGAATACGATTTTGACGATTCAAACCCATACATCAGTCGGGATATGGAAAAATGTATCCTGTGTGGGAAATGTGTCAGAACCTGTCAGGATGTTGAAGACCGCGGTGTCATCAGTTTTGCCTATCGCGGTTTCAAGACCAAGGTTTCGACGGCAATGGATTCCAGCCTTGCCGAGTCGGCCTGTGTTTCCTGTTCCCGTTGTGTTTCGGTCTGTCCGGTTGGTGCGCTTGGGTATAATTCCCTCACCGGCAAGGCCAGGGTCTGGGAGTTGGACAAGGAGCAGTTGACCTGCACCTGGTGTGACGCGGGTTGTCTGTTTGACCTGGTCCGCAAGGATGGAAAAGTGGTCGGAGTTGCAGCGAAAGCTCCCGGTGAAGGCAGACCGTTGTGCCTGAAGGGCAGACTGGGACTGGAGCTTCGTTACAATGATGAGCCGATGCAGCCGTTGCTGAAGAAAGACGGTCAGTATGTTGAGGTATCCTGGTCCGAGGCGCTGGGCCTGGATGAAATTATCGACAAGTTGAAGTAACTGCTGTCAGGAGCGTTTTTCCGCACTTTGGAAAAACGCTCCTTCCATTTACTGCTGAATATGTTAGCAGGGCAGGCCTGTAAGTGACGGTGCTTCAGTCTGAAGTACGTTCAAAGCCTGCAATGAATGGTTTTGTCTAACATGAAATATTTTCAGGAATTTATCAGAGAAAACAGCGTATGTTTAATTCGCTCATCACGTATCTGTGTAATTGCTACTACACTGCGAAATAAAGACCAATCGTAGCAAGCGCAAGAGTTATGTTTGTAGCTATATAACCAGTCAGATCCTTAATTAGTGCTGATACTCCCTGAAATTAGTGCCATAAACTGAAGGAATGCATTCTGGATGGTGTTCTCGGCAATGTCTTATTAAGTTGATAAATTTTTAGCAAAAGCGTAAAAAACTGTTTGTTTTTTTTCGTCAATTGTTGTACTTATACAAGCAGCATAGACATGTATATGTGTTTGAAGGCCCGTAGTCAGTCTTCGGGCTACGGACCTTCGTTTTTTTTTGTTGCTGACAAACATAGTCTAATGCTGACGCTGTAGTAATAATCGTATAACGCTATTCACACTTTGCCACCATTTGGCAAAGTGATTTTTTTGTGGGCGGAAGAAGCAGCGGGCAGGGCTATTTCACCTAGAATCAAGCCATCACCCTAGATATTCGGAATCGATCATAGTTGGTGGTTGTCTGGATGCAGTATGTGCTATTTATAACGGCGGGTAAATCACTACACAAAAGGGAAAGGAAAAAGGAATGGTTAAGGTTACGATTGATGGTAATTCGGTACAAGTTCCTAAAGGGGCAATGTTAATTGATGCCGCCAAGCTGGCTGGCGTAGCAATTCCAACCCTCTGCTATCTGGAACTTCACAACGACAAGTCGGGGGACAACTCTTCATGCAGGATATGCATGGTAGAGGTTGCCGGCAGAAAGAATCTGGCTGCTGCCTGCTCCACGCCGGTCATGGACGGCATGGAAGTGAAAACCGGCACGGATCGTGTCATTAAAGCCCGAAAGGTAAATATCGAGCTTCTCTTGTCGGACCATGCACAGGATTGCCTTACCTGTGCCAAGGCCGGTAAATGCGGACTCCAGGATCTCTGTTATCAGTATGATATCAAGGAGACCCCGTATAACGGGTTGATGAACAGCTTCCCGTCTGATGAATCAAATGAATTTTATGTTCGCGATTACAACAAGTGTGTCCACTGCCGCCGCTGTGTCAATGCCTGTACGGCCAAACAGTGTACCGATGCGATCGACTTTGCCAACAGGGGCTTCACTTCCCACCCGGCAACTCCTTTTGAAGATCCTCTTACTGAGTCGACCTGTGTTTCTTGTGGCAACTGTGTTTCCGTCTGTCCGACGGCTGCCCTCATGCCCAAGTCCAAGGAGAAATTCCGTACCTGGGAAGTCTCAAAAACCACAACAACCTGTTCCTACTGTGGCGTAGGCTGTCAGATGGATCTGCTCGTAAAGGGCGGCAAGGTAGTCGGCGTTGAACCTGCCGATGGTGCAGCCAACAATGGCCTGCTCTGTGTCAAAGGTAAATTCGGCTACAACTTCATCAACCATCCCGACCGCCTTACCACCCCGCTGATCAGAAAAGATGGCAATCTGGTAGAATCCACCTGGGACGAGGCTTATAGCCTCATTGTTGACAAGATCACAAAAACAAAAGCGGAGTTTGGCGGAGACGCCTTGGCCGGTCTGACCTCGGCAAGGGTAACAAGCGAAGAAAACTACCTCTTTCAAAAAATGGTTCGCGCGGGGTTCGGTACCAACAATATCGATCACTGCGCCCGACTTTGACACTCCTCGACAGTTGCCGGTCTGGCAACTACGCTTGGCAGTGGCGCAATGACCAACAGCATCGCAGAGGTGCTGAATTCTGACGTGATCTTCGTCACCGGCTCCAATACTACTACTGGGCATCCGGTTATCGGGGCCAGGATCCGACAGGCGAAAATTAAAGGTGCACGCATCATCGTCGCTGAACCGCGAGAGATTGATCTCTGCGACAATGCCGATGTGTTCCTTCAGATCAAACCGGGCACCAACGTTGCTCTCTACAACGGAATGATGAATGTCATCATTGCCGAAGGCCTTCAGAATAGCGAGTCTATTGAGGAGCGGACTGAAAAATACGAAGATCTGGTTGCGGCCGTCTCTTCGTTTACTCCGGAAATAGCGGCAGAAATCTGCGGCGTGAGCGCCGATGACATTCGGGAAGCAGCACGACTGTACGCAACGGCCGCAAAAGCCGCGATTTTCTACTCCATGGGTGTTACTCAATTCACTACCGGTACCGAAGGGGTTATGTCCCTTTCGAACCTGGCACTGCTGTGCGGCAACATCGGCATCGAATCAGGCGGGATCAACCCTCTCCGTGGACAGAACAACGTCCAGGGCGCCTGTGACATGGGCGGACTCCCCGGTGACCTTACCGGCTACCAGAAAGTGGCGAATCCCGATGCCCTGGCGAAATTCGAAAAGGCCTGGGGCGTCAAGCTTTCCGACAAACCCGGTCTGACACTCACTGAGATCGTTCATAAGGCCGGCCATGGAGACATCAAGTTCCTCTACATCATGGGTGAAAACCCGATGGTTTCCGATCCGGACCTGAACCATGTGGAAGAAGCCCTGAAAAACACCGAGTTCCTCGTTGTTCAGGACATTTTCCTCACCGAGACGGCTGCGTTGGCTGATGTTGTGCTGCCCGCGGCATCCTTTGCCGAGAAGGATGGAACCTTCTCCAATACGGAGCGTCGTGTTCAGCTAGTGCGCAAAGCAATCGAACCGGTTGGAAAGTCCAAGGCCGACTGGGTTATCCTGATGGATATTCTGAACAAACTTGGTGTTGAGAAGAAGTACAGCCATCCGTCGGAAATCATGGCGGAGATTGCTTCCCTCACCCCGTCCTACGGCGGGATTACCTATGGGCGCCTTGCCGAGCTGGGAAGCCTCCAGTGGCCTTGCCCGACCGTGGATCACCCGGGTACGGTCTATCTGCACAAGGCTGCCATCGCTCGGGGCAAAGGTCTTTTCAAAGCCATCGACTACAAGCCGAGCAACGAGCTTGCCGATGCGGATTATCCCTTTGTACTTACCACCGGCAGGGTTCTCTATCACTATCACACCAGAACCATGACCGGCAAGGTGGCGGGCCTGAATGTTATCAGCCCTGAGTCGTTCATCGAGATCCATCCGTCTACTGCCAAATCTCTCGGCATCATTGACGGCTCCAAGGTTCGCGTATCTTCCCGACGGGGCGATATCACTACGGTTGCCAAGCTGACCAAGAAAATCAAAGAGGGCGTGGTGTTCATGCCGTTCCACTGGGCAGAAGGCTCAGCCAATACGCTGACCAACCCGGCGCTCGACCCGATCTCCAAGATTCCGGAGTACAAGGTCTGCGCAGTAAACATCGAGCCTTTTGATCGTGTTTCCGATTACGTCTGATAACCACTGATTCAGGCCAGCAAACATCCCGGCGCCTCCCTCTTGCAGGATGAGGCGCCGGAATTGTGCTTGATGTATTAATTTTGCCTAACGCTGTTTTTTTTCTCTTTAAATTTGTGTGTGGATGCAGTATAGAAGACAAAACTTTTTTTAGGGGGAGTAACAATGAGTAACGAGAATCTTATGTCGAAACGGTGGTTCATTGCCGCTGCAGGGATCGTCATCATGACCCTGCTTGGCACCGTGTACGCATGGTCGGTGTTCGTCAAGCCGGTCGTAGCTGCAACCGGATGGGACAAGGGGGACGTAGCCACGACCTTCATGATCATCATCGGTATGATCGGTCTTTCCGCTGCGTTCGGCGGAATGCTGGTGGACAAAAAGGGACCTAAATTTGTTTGTACCCTTGGTGTCGTGCTGTACGGCGTAGGTGTCCTGCTGGGCGGCTTCGCCCTCACCTCAGGGAACATCTGGTTCCTCTACATCGGCTACGGCGTGATCGGCGGTATCGGTAACGGCCTGGCCTACGTGGTGCCCATCGCTACCCTGATTCGCTGGTTCCCCGACAGACGAGGCCTCATTATGGGACTCTCGGTTATGGGCTTTGGTCTCGGCGCTTTCTTCATCGGCAAGATCGTACCGGGTCTTATCGTTAATGTGGGTGTTGTTAATGCATTCTTCATCCTTGGGGTTATCTACCTGGTCGCCAATACTCTGGCGGCACTGACACTGCGCAATCCACCTGCAGGTTGGCTCCCCGACGGCTTCACTCCGTCATCCAAGACCGTTTCCGCTGCAGATTCTTTCAGCTGGGATGAAGCAAAAAAGACTCCCCAATGGTATATGATCTGGACCATGTTGTTCCTCAACGTCTCCGCGGGCATGGGTCTCCTCTCCAAGCTCTCTCCTATGGCTCAGGAAGTAATCAGCGCAGCCAAGGGCATTACCGACCCGGCACAGTTGGCGGTCCTCGGCGGTGGTGTACTGGCAACCGCTTCTATTTTCAACGGTCTCGGCCGTCTCTTCTGGTCCTCGGTTTCCGACAAGATCGGTCGCAAGAACGTGTTCCTGATCATGTTTGCCACTCAAGCAGTACTCTACTTCTTGCTGCCGCAGGTCACCAGTGTCATGATCTTCACCGTCATCGCCTGCTACCTGCTGGCCTGCCTCGGCGGCGGCTTTGCAGTTATGCCGGCTTTCGCGGCTGACTCCTTTGGCCCGAGCTACATCGGTAAAGTTTACGGCTTTGTGCTCACTGCATGGGGTGCAGCCGGTGTTGCTGGTGGCTATGCGTTCAAAATGTTCGACAAGCAGCAGTCACTGTATATCGCAGCTGGACTGCTGATCGCTGGCTTCGTGGTTACTCTCATGTTTCAGCGTCCCAAGCATGTTTCCCACTACAAGGCTGCCCCGGCTCCTGCAGCAGAATAAGCTTTAGATTACTGTAGTTCTGCACATGGGGCCTTCCTTGGAAGACCCCATGTGCAGTATATTTTTTGTAGGTAAGAATCTTCTCTCTCAATCTGCTTCTTCCCGTAGTGCATCTCCCTCGATTCAAATGACTATACTCTGATTGTCCTGACGGGTTGAAACATCCGTTGAAAGGAAGTATGTCGTCTTCATAGGTGTTTCCGCGATAGTGTTCCCATTTACGTTTTGTTAAATTTCAGGAGGTTGTGTTATGATAGAAAAAAATGTGCTGGCTGACTTTTGTAGCAAAGTTTCGGAGCCGGTTATCGACCCTACTTCGTATGTCCATCCTTTGGCGGCTGTTATCGGTAACGTTATCCTCGGCAAAAATATCATGGTGTCACCCTCTGCGGCAGTACGAGGCGATGAGGGCCAGCCCCTTTTCGTTGGTGATAATTCAAATGTCCAGGACGGCGTAGTGATTCATGCACTGGAAACGGAAATGAACGGAGAGGCAATCGAGAAAAATCTCCGCGAAGTTGATGGAAAGAAATATGCAGTATATGTCGGGTGCCGTGTTTCTCTGGCACACCAGGTGCAGATTCATGGCCCTGCTGTCGTACTGGATGATACCTTTGTCGGTATGCAGTCGATGGTATTCAAGTCGCACATTGGCAAGAACTGTGTTATTGAGCCGGGTGTCATTGTCATGGGTGTAACCGTTGCCGATGGACGCTATGTCCCGGCGGGCTCGGTTATCCGAACCCAGGAAGCTGCGGATGCGCTGCCGGTTATTACCGATGATTACCCGTTCAAGAGTCTCAATAAGGGTGTTGTACATGTGAATACCGCCTTAGCGAAGGGCTACCTGGCGGTAAAATAGTCAAAGAGATTTTTTGTCTCATTAGGGGAAATAATGGATAGACAGGGGAAAAAGGAAAGCAAGGTGCCAGAGCCGGTGTTCAGGTTTGAAAAGGGGAAATTGCGTACCAGTGATCATGTGCCGGTACAGGAATTCCCGCTGTCATTGATTGTAAACGGGCGGGAACTGGCCACCCTGATTTCCTCTCCCCATGATCTGCGATTTCTGGTTGCCGGTTTTTTGCGTCTCCAGGGCTTTGTTCAGGGACTCGATGATTTTCAGATGTTTAGCGTCTGTGAAGATTTCGGTGTCGCCAATGTGATAATCAAGGGAGAGATCCCGGAGCAGCTTAAACCGGCAATTACTTCCGGGTGCGGGACCGGCATCACGTTCAATCTTCAACAGAAGATGCAGGTCAAGGGTAAGGGAAGCACGAATAGTGATTTTCACTTCCTTCCGGAAGATTTGTTTGCACTTATGGATCAGTTGGCCCGTTTCGCCGGCGAGTATCGAAAGTCCGGAGGAATCCATTCAGCAGCAGTGGGAGAAGGTCGGTCGATCCTGCTGTACAGTGAAGATATCGGCCGCCATAATACACTTGACCGAATTGCCGGAGAGGCACTTTTCAAGGGGATCAATCTCAAAGGGAAGATTCTTCTGACGTCTGGCAGGGTTTCCACGGAGATGGTGACAAAGGCCGCAATGCTTGGCATATCACTCATTGCGTCCCGCACCTCACCGACCGATCTTGCCGTGCAACTGGCAAATCAAGCCGGAATAACCCTGGTCGGTTACCTGCGAGCTTCCGGATTTAATATCTATACCTATCCGGAGTCACTGGTATGCGCTGCGCAGGCCTCTGTCACTTCCGGGGTAACCGCCGTTATTCTCGCGGGTGGCAAATCCACCCGCATGAAAAGCAACAAGGCTCTTCTTCCCTATAGCGGTGAACTCTTCATCGAACGGATTCACCGCCAGTTGTCAGCTTTGTTCCCAGAAGTCATCCTGGTTACCAATACACCGGACCTTTATCGTTTTCTACCCTGCAGGATGGTTCCGGACGAGTTTCCCGGGCTGGGTTCCCTGGCTGGTATTCACGCCGGTCTCAAACACAGCAAAACAGAGCGTATCTTCGTTGTTGCTTGTGACATGCCCTATCTGAATAGTGAATTGATGCGCCGGATGATTGCAAAGGCGCAGGAATCAGATGTTGTTATTCCTGAAAGTGACGGTGGCCTTGAACCGCTCCATGCCGTATACAGCAAAAACTGCCTGCCTGCGATGGAAGCGGCGTTGAAAGACGGCAAGATTAAAATCGTGGACTGTTTGGACTGGAGCAAGGTTACGGTTTTATCCAGGGAGGAGATTGCGGCTGTCGATCCGGAATTTCAATCATTCAGAAACATCAATACCCCGGAGGAATACTTCCGTTTCCGGGAGGAGATGCAGGATCGGAAAGTCGAAGCGGATGAAGAGGATATCTCAGTTCAACGCTGATGGCCGCCAGGTCTGACGAGACTGGCAATAGCCAGTGCCCGGGTTGACCTTTTGTGCCTCCCGCTGTGCATGACTGTAAGGGTTGTTTTAGCAACCAGAGAATCCCATCCTCGCATGTTTTCGCGGGGGTGGGATTTTTTTCTGTGTCTCCTTCCGTGGCATCCAGTTGCTGCTCTTACAACTCCTCGCCTTTTTTCCTCAACAATCTGCGGTGGCAGATTGCCAAAAGCGGAAATAATCCCAGCAGAAGTATCGAACCAAAAACCTTGAAGGTGAGGATATCGTAAATATTTTCAATTTCCGCCAGATGTGCGCCGGCATTGCAGAAAATGAGTCCCGGCGGGATAATCCCCAGGAAAGTGCCCGCAATAAAAGTTCGCACCGGCATTTTCGAGAGGCCCGCTCCGATGTTGATAAGGGTAAAGGGAACAACAGGAATCAACCTGATAAACAGCAACCGCATAAAAGTCTCTTGTGCCAGTACCTTGTTGACTTTTTCGAGATGCTTCCCGAAGAGCTCCTGGATCCTTTCGCGAAAAAGATAGCGCGCCGCAAGAAATGTCAGTGATGCGCCGGCTGTTGCGGCACTGGTGACGTATAAGGTGCCGACAGGGACGCCGAACAGCGCCCCGGCCGCCAGACACAGAATAAGCGGGCCGGGGAGGGCCAGGGCGCTCAACACAATGAATAGCGATAGAAAGATGGCTACTGTTACAACAGGATGTTCCGCGTAGTAGTCGGAAATAACAGCAAAGTTTGTTTTCAGTGCGAAAAGGGTAAAGTGTCTTTGCAGATCAAACAGGTAGAACAGGGCAATCAACGAAAGAAGTAAAACAACCACGGCGAGTTTTTTTTGTGCGTTGAATAGCTTCATGGTGCCTTGCGTGCGGCCGCTGGCGCTCCGCGCTGACGTAACTGCTTGATCAATGAGGTTTCGTCTTTTGCTGAATTTGCGGTTGCCTTGACTGATAGCTGCCGTTAAGCGGATGGACTATTGCTTCGAAGGCCTTTCCCTTATCTGTATTATGGAGGAGAAATCTCGGCAGCAGCATGGAAGAATCCTGAGGAGATGCTGCTCTGCGAACAATGGTAAAGGCAGCGACATATCCCGCTGCTTTTGCTTTTTCCACAAGATCCTGGTCCGGGAGTTCACCAAAGGGCCAGGCAATCATATCAATCTGCCCCCCCACCTCCTTCTCCAGTTTTTGCTTCGATTTTTTCAGCTGAATATCAACGAACTTCAGGTATTCATCCCGCGGCAGCTTTTTTCTTTCCTTTCTAAAATTGGGATGCCAATAGGAATGTGACTGGACATCAAACAACCCGGTTTTCTTGAGTGCTCTGAGCTGGTCCCAAGTCATGGCATAGTCGGCGTTCGATAGTGCCGACGGATAGATGAACAGAGTAACCGGCACGTTGTATTTTCGAATGATCGGCAGCATATGGCTGTGGATTGATTTGTGGCCATCGTCCGCTACCAGAACGACCGAATTTGGCGGAGGAGCGGGTGCTTTCCCTTGGTACCAGTCCACCAGGCGTCGTAACGGGATTACGCGAAAGCCTTTTTCCCGAAGATATGCCAGATGAGACTCGAAAACCGCTGTCGTGACGGTCATGGTGTCGTTGACACGCGTGTCGAAGCGGTGATAGAGCAGAATAGGGACACCAAAAGACGGGTTGGCCTGTGTCGTCTTTGTGCCGGGAGAGGCCGAAGCCGGCGAGAGACATAACAAGAGTACAATGAATAGCATACAATGTTTCACAGAAGTTTCCTTGCAGAATTTATTTGGAATCTGAGGTGTCGCACCTCTTGGTTTTCAGGAAGCATCATCTTCCTCGTTCAGAGTCACGTCACACTCTTTCAACAGTTCACTCATCTCCTCGTCAGAGATTTCCGGGAGGAGAATCGAACCGTCCGTGTCCTTCTCTATCTGCGTGATGCCGGGATACCTGCTCTCAATGGACCCCAACTCATCCGCTTGTTTTCGCACCACGTCCAGCAACCGTTCATTTTCTTTCTGCAGGTCGAACTTTTCGATGGCTGAGCGGATGGCCATACGCAGGTCCGTTTCATCCCATGGCTTCATGAAAAAACGGTAGATCTCGCCGTCATTAACCGCTTTCATGGCAGCGTCTATGCTGGCGTAGCCAGTGAGCAGTATCCGTACGGTTTCAGGATATAAATCCTTCACCCGGGACAAAAACTCCGCGCCCCCCATGCCCGGCATTCTTTCATCGGAAATAACCACCTTGCACGGATATTCGTTGAGTACCTGCAGACCCATTTCACCTGAATCTGCATCAAGAATCTCATAAGGTTCATCCATAAGAACTCTTTTGAGTGCCGCAAGAATATTCGGTTCATCATCCAGCAACAAAATGCGGTTTTCCATAAAAGCCCCTCTCGTGAAGTGCAGTATGAGTTTTCCTTTGCCGTATCCTTCGCCTTTTACCTTACCGCAGAACGGGCATGAGAGCGAGTTTTCTTCGAGAGCCGATGCAATACTATAGGATTTTATTCCCATGTCAATCAGTAACGCGGGTTCCCGTTTCGATCATTGTTGATGCAGCTGCAATAAAACAATCTTTGCCACAGAGGACACAGAGATCAACGAGTTAACGTCTTGAAAATATGCTATTTCTCTGAGTCCTCTGTGACCTCTGTGGCTAAAAAACGACTTTTTGCGATTTCATCATTGTTGGAAGCGCTTTTTAAAATCTCAGTCCGCGGGAGCCTGTCGTTCCAGAATTTCAAGGAAGATTTCGGTTAGTTCGGGATCGAGATCCTTTCCTGACAATCTTCTCAGGATTTTCATTGCGGTTTCCCTGCCTCGCGATTCGTTATAGGGACGAGTGCTGGTGATTGCATCATAGGTATCGGCAATCGCGACAATCCGTGCCTCGAGGGGGATGTCATCGCCAGCGAGATTATCAGGATATCCCTTGCCCTGATAGCGCTCGTGATGGGAGCGGATGATATTGATTACCCCCGGTGACATGTGGGCTTTTCGTGCCACTTCAGCACCCCATTCCGGGTGGAAGCGGATGGTCGTGATTTCATCGGCTTTCAGCCTTCGCGGAGCATTGAGAATCTGTTCCGGAACCCCTATTTTGCCGCAATCATGGAGCCAGCTGCCAAACCTCAGGTCGGTTTTCATGTTCTCGGGGAGATTGAGCGCTTCGCCAATAAGAAGGGCGTACTGGGCTACGCGTTCGCAGTGACCTTTCGTGTAGGGATCTTTCAGTTCGATGGTCTCGGCCAGCGCATAGAGCACCGCCTCATTTTCATGACTGAGCGACTCGAGGAGACGATGACGGTTCACGCCCTCGTTGACGGTGGTCAGAAGTTCCTGATTGTCCCATGGCTTGACGATAAACCGGAAAACCTCCACGCGGTTTATTGCTTCGATAACGGTCGGGAGATCCGTGTAGGCGGTCATCATGACCTTTACCGTGTTCGGTGAGATCTTTTTTGTCAGCGCCAAAAGCTCCATGCCATTCATGCCCGGCATCATGTTGTCGGTAACCAGAACTGCTATCGCCTGACTTTTTAAATGATCGAGCGCCTGTGCTGCGTCCGGTGCGGTGAGAATGCTGAATTCACTGTCGACAAAAGTGCGGATTACTGAATTGAGGATATTTTCTTCATCATCAACAAAGAGAATTGTTTCAGCCATCCGTAGTCTCCCTTGTCAGGACTGCCACCAGAAACCGGTCGTAGTTTCGGCTTTCCAGCAAGTCCGTCATTCATAGCACTGCGGAGTCGAACCGCACGCTCTTCAGTGTAGCCCTGATCTTGATTAACTGTACAGAAAAATGAGAGCTGGTCAATTCTCTTGTGGGCATTCAGCAATATTTTTTATAAATTTATCCCAAAGGGTGACGTGTTTTTTGGAGTGGAGCCTTGTGAGATGGGCTGAAATGAGCACAATGGTAGTAAAATTATTACAGGAACTTCACATGTAAGTCACGGTGACGTTGCAAAAGTGCCGTGTTGTTGGAAAAATGGGGGTGGAGGGGAGGTTGGTGGGGTTATTCCCTGACAGTTTCTGTCATACGGTCTTTACACGAAGGATAGCTTCGGCCCCGTGAGCTGTGGGCGGGGGAATACCCAGGGGCCGAAGAATTTATTACCATTAAACCTGAAGAGTTCATTGTCTGAAATGGCCTGTCCCCATTGGGGAGGCCGGCGGGAGTTCAATGCTTGGAAATATACTCTGTCAGGTCGTTGGCGACTTCCTGTGTTGCGGCCTCAATTTCCACCCCCTCGCGGGCAGAATGCCGGAACTTTGCAACTGTCTTGTTTTTGCCGTTGCGCAGAACCATTTCGACGCCCATGCCGGCCTGCATCTTGTGTCCGCCCACAAAAGGAATCCAGGCCTTGCCGGCACTGAAATGTTCGGCCTCATAGATGCAGATTTCCGCTGTCAGGGTACCGCTCCCTGTCTTGCTGTCCCGGTCGGCAAAGGTCTCGGAAAAAACCGATTGTACCGATTCCACGAGTGACTTACTGCGTACCTTTGACTTGTTTTCGACTGTTCCCACCTTCAGGTCGTACTGAGCGAGTTTTATTGCCGGATCAGTCCATACCCACTGGATATCGTCTCCATCAACCATGTCGGAATAGTCCGTGATACTGCATGTCTTGAAATCCTTGTCCGAGTAGTCACTGCTGTCCACAAGCTTGTCCGCCGCCGCTACGGTGGTTGCGGATGCCAGCAGGACTGCGGCAAGTATGATACTGATTCTCCAGAAAGATTTTCCCGTGCTACTTTTCGGCATAATTTTTCTCCTTTCGGGTAGTTGCTTGATGGCCACGGGGGGACAACGCACGCGTTGCCCCGTGGGGAGATTACTCCACCGTAAACACATTGCCGTCAAGTTCGACTTTGTCTCCAGGGTAGAGCTTTCTTCCGCGACGGGTTTCGCATTCACCATTGACCCGGACCAGTCCCTCGGATATGAGGATTTTTGCCTCTCCGCCTGATGATGCCAGGCTTTCTGCTTTGAGGAAGCTGTCCAGTTTTATGAACTCGGTTTCGATCTTCATTCGTGCCTTTCTTTGCTGGTTTCGTAAAAAGTCTCGGTATCCAATATTTGAAGCAGCTGCAATAAAGCAATCTTTGCCACAGAGGACACAGAGATCACCGAGTTAACATCTTGGAAAATGTGATATTTTTCTGAGTCCTCTGTGACTTCTGTGGCTGAAAAACAACTAATTGCGAATTCATCAATATTTCTTTCGATGACTGTTTCGCCGATTCTGGCGGATGAAAAAGGGTGCTATGCACGGCTTCCTTTACGGTTGTTTCCTGCACGTCTGACAGGACGTGGGTTTTAACAGCAGCGCCCTTTTTCCTGCTGTTTCCTTCGCTTGTGTGGCTATGTGGTCGTAATTTCCTTTTGGTAAACCCCCACCTCTGGTGGGGGACTCCCAGAGTTTGACAGTTCCGGGATCATGCCGTTAAAATATACCGCCGCTGGAAGATATCAGTTGGTTTTGCGGTTTTGACTTTGACTATCCGATTGCGATCAGGCCCCTTTGAGGGGCCAGCAATCGTAAAGCCCCCGGCTCTGCCGGGGGATACTTACTTGCAACGTGAAGAGATTCTAAAAATATACTGCACGTAAAGAGTTTGCAAGAGTTATTTCCCGTTGGTTCGTGTGGCTACAGTTCGTATCCTTGAGAGACAGAGGGATAGGGTGAAGTTTCGACCAGACCTGCCAGGTTTTCAAAACCTGGCAGGTCTCCGCAGATAATTTGACCCTCTATTGTTCTCCTGATCACTTATATAGTGTGGGTGTCTCTTATCTCGGAAGAAAGTTCAGAGTAATGTTTGCAAACCGATCCTCATTATATTTTCATAGCCCTTTCCACATCTAATGACTTACCGATCAACACCAGGAGGTCGCTTTTCTGAATGACATAGTTCGGCGGCGGGACCGGAGTAAACTGGTTAGTGATGGTATTTTTGATACCGATAACAGTGACCTGAAATCTTTTCCTCAGGTGAAGATCGGAAAGGCTGTTTCCGATAAAATGTGACGGAGGGCTTGCCTCGGTAATGGAGTACTCCACATCGAGGGGGATGAATTCCAGAATGTTGGGAGTGGAAAGATTTCTGGCGATTTTTATTGCCATATCCTTCTCCGGGAAGATTACCTCTGTCGCCCCGACCTTTTCCAGAATTCTGCCATGGTCCTCGCTTATGGCTTTGACCAGGATTCGCGGCACATTCAGTTCCTTCAGGTACAGAGTAATCAGGGTGGACATGTGAGAGCGCTCGCCGGTTGAAACAACAACCGCATCCATTTCACCGACTCCCTGCCCGGCCAGAAAATCCTTGGAGGTTGCATCGGCCACGATGGCATAAGAAGAGAAATCCTGTACCTTTTGGACTTTTTCCGGATCCAGATCGACGGCAATGACCTCGTGCCCGGTCTTATAGAGATTCTTGGCTACATGGAAACCGAAATTTCCCAATCCGATTACACAAAAACGATATTCGCGTTTCATCCACTCTCCCTTTTAACCGATCATGATGTTTTCCTGTCCGTAGCGTACAGCATTGGGCCGTGTGCGGCGAACGATGGTGAATGCTACGGTAAGCAAACCAATACGGCCGATAAACATTAGAGCTATGACAATTAACTTCCCCATTGGTAATAGTTCTGCCGTGGTTCCCAGCGAGAGGCCAACGGTCGCAAACGCTGAAATCGCCTCAAAGGTCAAGTTAACGAAACCGCCGGCGCTCTGATTTGCCGCCGTCTCCGGATGTTGCACTGACAGTAGTGCAAAGAGCGCTGTTCCGAGCAGGAGGATGGCCAGCATAACCAGGGCCAGGCTTTTGGCGACAACCTCATCCGGTACCGTCCGGCGAAAGACGTTGGTGTGCGGGTTCCCCTTGAGACGACTGCAAAGGATTGCCACGAACAGGGCAAGGCTGGTCGTCTTGATGCCGCCGCCCGCCGACCCGGGAGAGGCCCCGACAAACATCAGGAACATCATCAAGAACAAAGTCGGCAGTCTGAACATGTTGAGGTCGATGCTATTGAAGCCCGCCGTTCTCGCCGTGATCGACTGGAATACGGCGGTCAGGAAACTTTCCTTGAAGCCCATGTCTTCAAAAGCGGAACTATATTCCAGCAGGGCAATCAGAAGCGCGCCGCCGACAATGAGGATGCCGGAAGTCCAGAGAACCAGCCGGGAATGGAGGGTCAAACGCCTTCTCTCCGCCTTTCGCCACCAGGGCAGATAATCCAGCAGTTCGCGGATTACCAGAAAACCGATCCCGCCCAGAACGATCAGCCCCATTATCGTAAAATTGATCAAAGCATTGCCTTGGTACCCGATCAGGCTGTCCGGGAAGAGAGAAAAACCCGCATTGCAGAATGCAGACACCGAGTGAAATATACTGCAGAAAAGCCCTTGCCAAAACCCCATTTCCGGAATGAAGACCACTGCAAGGAGCAGCACTCCCACCCCCTCGATGGCAAACGCCAACAGAAAGATACCACGGATGAGATCCTTTACCGACGCGATGGGAGTGTGCAGCAAAGTCTCCTGGATAATCCCGCGACCCCTTGCTCCCACGCCTTTTCTCAGATAGAAAAACAGATACACCGAGAAGGACATGAGACCGAGACCGCCGGTCTGTATCAGGACAAGAACGACTGTTTGACCGAACAGGGTGAGCTTCGTTCCGGTATCTACCACGATGAGCCCGGTGACGCACTGGGCGGAAGTGGCGGTAAAGAGGGAGTCAATGAATGAAAGGGGCGGACCGTTGGCTGCAATCGGCAAAGAGAGGGCGACTGCTCCGATAAGGATGGCGAAAGCGTAATAAAGAATCAGAATTTGACCCGGAGCCAGCTTTCTGATCCGTTCCCTGAAAAATTTTATCTTGGGGCTGGTGTCGATATTGCCGAATATCAGCCCCATGGCTTTTACTATCCCTCCCCGGAAGGATTCGGTTCGTTCAGGTTTCAATGAATTATACTCCGTGTTGATGGAATGCAAACAGCGCAAACATACCACATAAATAACTCGTTACCATCCGAAAACTCCGGATGAAAACAAAGAAGAATTTCTGTGCGGCGGCCGAGACGTTGATTGACAAAAAAACCATCAAACTCTACCATGGAGAAAAACGGCTGCCTTTGGAGGAAACTGGATGGAGGGAACATTGAAACTGGCGGGTCTCATTCTCGGTGCAACCGCCATAAACCTTCCCTTGGGCTATTTTCGCTATGCCTATGAGCGTTTTACCTTCGGCTGGTTTTTTTACGTCCACATTTCAATCCCGATCATTATCTACCTGCGGATTAAAGCCCCCTTTTCCTGGCAGGTGGTTCCCCTTACCCTTGGCGGCGCCCTTGTGGGCCAGTTCCTCGGCGGTGTCTTGCGCAGAAGGAGGGATTCCCATGGCTGACAGGAAACCGGGACGCCGTTCACCGACGCCCCTTTCCGCGCTTCTTTCGAACTCATTCCGGGGCAGGCCCCTGGAAAAGCGTCTCGGAGAGGTGGAAATATGGCGGATTTGGGAGAAAGTGGTGGGAAGCCAGATTGCTTCCAAGGCCCAGCCGTCCAGGTTTAATAATGGTGTCCTGACGGTCATTGTTATCAGCGCGCCCTGGATGCAGCAGCTTAATTTCATGAAAAGGGACATTGCGGAAAGACTGAACGAAAAACTCGGTGCACACCTTGTCAATGAAATCTTTCTGAAGGCGGGCAAACCTCCTGCTCCGGACAAGACTGAGGTGTGGGTGAAACCTGTGAAGAGGGAGCTGACAGAAGCGGAAAAGGAAACAATTGCCGCAGCGGTCGCGGCTGTCCATGATCCCCAGTTACGAAGCCAGTTTGCCAAGCTGCTTGAACAGGATCTTGCGCATACACCCAAAAAGGATTGAAATATCTTCTTCCCCCGGATGCATCTACAGTCGGCGAAGATTAGTGTATGACTGTTCCGGTATTCTCACCAAAAATCATTTTGCTTTCTTGCGTATACTCCCCATGGTCATCGTAGACGAAAAGAGGCGGGAGTACCGACAGGTCACACTTTCTTCCCTTTACCAGTTCAATGAGGAACATGCGGGCTTCGGCCGCTGAATTCCCGTGCACCAAGCGCAGTCGGACCGGGGAGAGTTTCATCGCGCCGACTTCGGTAAGGAATTCTGCCAGGCGGGACGGATGATAGATGAAGCAGATGCGTCCCGTCAGCTTGACCAGATTTTTTGCTGCAGCCAGAAAGTCGCCCAGTGAAGCCGTGGATTCGTGGCGGGCAAGATCTCTGCCCGGTTTCGGGCTTATCCTGCCGGTGCCCTTTTTCCGGTACGGCGGGTTGGCAACGACCAGGTCGAAGGAAGAGGCGGGGAACAGCTTTTTTACCTCGAGGATGTCCGCATGCCGGATCTGGACCCTCTCGTTCATTCCATTCAACGCAACATTTCTCTCGGCAAGCTCAGCCATCGCCGCCTGACTTTCCACCCCGACCAGACGGCTTCCCTGAGTCACACGCGCAAGAATCAACGGAATGATACCGCATCCCGCACCAAGGTCGACAACTTCGTCCCCATCGCGGATAGCAGCAAAATCACACAGCAGCAGCGGATCCAGGGAAAACCGGTAGCCATCACACGGCTGGATGATCCTCAACCCATATCTTCGAAGCTCATCGACTGTTTCAACGTCCCTCACGCCGCACACCTCGCCTTGATCCTCACCTCGCTCCTCACTCCTCACTCCTTACCCCTTACCCCTTACCCCTTACCCCTTCTTTAATCCCTGTCCTTTAGCTCGCCACAGCCACAACTCCCTGCCAAGCATCGCAGCAAAAAAAGCAAAAGATGCCAGTGTCAGCCACTTGCCGATCTTGAAGGGGAGCGGATCGAAGACGAATTCCACCCGGTGCCTGCCCGGCGGCAGGTAAATCCCGCGAAGGATATAGTTCACCGGGTAGATCTCCGTTTCTTTACCATCCACGGTTGCCCGCCATCCTCGATAGTACTTCTCCCCCAGAACAAGCAAGGAATTCCTGACAGGTGCCGCATCAATAGATATGAGTTGGCTTTCATAGCGGGTCATCGTCACCCTTCCAGGGTCGCCGCCCGGAGGGTTGTTTGGGTCGGCCAGCGGAATCGGCGGTATGGTTTCCACCAGTGCTACGTTTCGCGGGTCGAATGCCGGATTCTGCATGACGGCAAGGGCCTGGCCGGGGTCCTGGAGAACCGCTACTGCCTGGACCAGCCATCCCTTCGGAAGAACCGAACGGTTTTCCAGGACGATTTCCTCTCCATCCGGTGAGCGAAATACCGGAACATACTTCACCCCTAAGGACCCTTTTTCCCGTTCATACTGTTGTGGCTCGTACACAAGGTATTTGAGATTGACCAAGTCCGGCATGGAAGATGGAAACCGGAAGGAATCGAGAAAGTCTTGCCAGCGCTGCTGCTGCACCGGATTAGAGGTGTACATGACCGGGATGCGGTTGGTGGCATAGAGCATCGGGTCGGCACCGTTCATGGGGAGAACCCGGTACTGATTCGAGCCGTGGGAAAGGAGGTATTCCATCGCCGGAGTCTTTATCCCTTTGGCCTTGACCGGTTCGTCCACCAGAAACAGGAATTTGGCGTTGACCCTTCCCACGTCGGCGATAAAGAGACCCAGCAGGATAACCGGGAGCACGGCGGTGGAGAGCCATTTCCGGTGCCATCCATACAGGGTGAGGGCATAGGCCGAGGCGATGACAGCAGCAATACCGGTTTCAACCACGAGGTTGTTCCAGCGCTGAACCGCGAGTTGCGGGCCCTGCTCGTAGTGGGTGGGGCGGGAAAGCATTTCTCCGGCCGCGGCCAGCCAATGGGACTTCCAGAGGAGCTCCACGCCGAGCAGGAGCCCCATGCCCAGGGGCAGGGCGAGCAGGCCGTAGAGATAACGCCTGAACTTCAGCGTGTTCCTGGTGTCGGGATCCAGGAGCAGATCCATTCCCCGGGCGGCGAGAACGCCGAGGCCCATCACCGGGATGAACATCATCATCTTTGGTACCCGGAAATGGTCGATACCCGGAAAGTACTCGAAAAGCAACCGATAGAAGGGGGTATATTTCCCCATCGAGAAAAGTAACCCGGCGATTATGCCGACAAGGGCCAGCCAGGTATAGCGGTCGCGACGGAACAGCAGCGGCAGCGGAATCAGCAGCCATGGCAACAGCCCCATATAGTCGCTGGTCTGGGTGAAGTTCATCCTCCCCCAGTAGTAGGAGATGATGTTTTCGGGATTTTCTCCAGCCTCCTGGCGGGAAAGGCCAAAGAAACCGGGTATGGCAAAGCTAACCAGTTCCTCCGGTGGCAGGGACCAGGACATGGCCTCTTCGATAGTGAGTCCGCCTTTGCCCATGTTGGCGCCGCTGCCGATGCCACGGGTCGTATCTGTCGACCAGTTTGCCAGGGGCAGCAGGGAAATGGCAACCGTGGAAAGGAAAAACAGCATCGTGACCAGATTCAGGCCGGCCAGCTTCACCATTGATGCGCCAGTCGTCTCCCTTTCGGCGCGGAGAATTCCCAGGGAACGGATCATCGCATAGGCGCCAATGCAGAGGCAGGTATAGTAGGCGATCTGCCAGTGGGTGTGGAAGAACTGGAAGGCGAGAACGAAACCGGTTGTGAGAAAAAAGATCACCCGGCGGGTCTGAAAAGCTTTTTCCAGGAAGTAGAAGGCCCAGGGCGCAAAGGAGATGGTTGCGATCTTCATAACATGGCCGGCATTGATCAGGGTGGCGTTCTCCGGTGCCAGGGCGAAGATCGCCCCCGCAAGCAAAGCGGCGAAACGGCCTGCGCCGATCAGGCGGCAGAGGCAGTACATCCCTGTCCCACCGATGAAAAGGTGGAAGATCATATACCAGGCAACGCTTGCCGGGGCCGGGAAGAGCCAGAATACCAGCCGTTGGAAATAGAGAAAGCCCAGAGAAGCCGTTCCCCCTTCGACGGTAAGGCCGCTGTTGATGAACAGGCTCCAGGTTGCCTGCAGATTGACTCTGAAAATGTCCCAGAAGGCCATGTCCCGGTAGCTCAGTACTCCCCAGTAAAACTCGTTGATGATGTCGGGGGCGCGGACAATCCTGCCGGTGAAGAGAATCTTGGCGAAGGATATGACCAGGACGACGAGGAGTAGTGCAAGAAAAAGGAAGTCCTTTTTTCTTTCCGACATGGAGAGACCTCTGTGCATTAAATTTATAGTGCCGTAATACGGCGCCGGTAAAACTCGTACAGCAGCTTCGCGTAACGCCGCCAATTGTAGTTGAGCATGATGTAGGATTGCAAGGCAGAAGAAACTTCTCTGCGCCGATCGGCATTGAGCAGCAGGTCCGCGCATTTTGCGGCCATCTCGTCAGGGTCGTCGGGGGAGCAGAGCAGTGAATGCATTTCCGGCGCCAGATACTCGGGAATCTGGCCGACACGGTCCGCCACCACCGGTATCCCCGCACGGAGCAGTTCGGTCAGTTTGGCGGGGCATTTGGCCCGGTTGACAGGAGTATCACTGAACGGGTACAGGGCTACGTTGGCGGCCGCCAGATAATCGGGGAGATGCTCGGGATCCACCCAGCCGGCCATACGCAGACTGCCGGAAAAACCGCCGGCGCGCGCCGCCTGCAGCAAAAGATCTTCCTCGCCCTGTCGCCCCTGTCCCACGACCAGGATCTGCAGCGCCGGCACTCGGCGATACACTTCGGTACATATGCGATGAAGTTTTTCCTGGCTGAACTCGAAAAAACGGGTATACAGCAAAAGTACCGGGACTTCAGGGGCTATCCCCAGGCGTTTCCGCACCATCTGACCGTTGCCGGGCGGAAGATCATCGACACAGTTCGGCAGATAGAGCACCCTGTCACGGTCAAGTCCCATGCCGTAGATTAACTCCGTCAACGCCCTGCTTGCCGCGGTTACCCCCAGTGCCCGGCGGGGAAGCCATTGCTCCTGGAAGGCAAAGAAGGATTTTTCCGCCGCGGAATACTCCCTCAGCTCGTTCATCCCCCCTTTACCCTCCAGGTCGTCGGTGTCGACGAACAGCCACGGCATTTTCATGCCGAGGGCGGCGCAGGCTATCTGCAGCATCGCCGCCATTCCCGCATACCCTTTCGGTTTGAAGAGGTGGATCAGGTCGGGTTTCTCTGCCAGGGCAGAGCGAAAAAGACGCCATGCCAGGACCGGAGCCGCTGCCGTACCGGTGAACGGCCCCAAGGGGATGTTCTTCACCGTCACGCCCCGAACCGTTTCCATAGTCCCGGCATCCGCCGGGTTGGTGTACGGGGGGGCAATAATGGTGACGTTGCAGCCGAGGCCGGTAAGCTCAGCCGCCAGGGGAACCATCCGGGCAATAACCGTCCCTTTGGGCCGGAGACCGAAGGGGGCCAGAAAGACGATCTTCACGTGTACCTCCGAGAACTCGTCAGAATTCATGGCTTCGCAAAAAGTCATTCCCCCGCCCTTGACGGGAGGGGGCTAGGGGGTGGGTGAATCTGCAACCTGCCGATATATTGGCAACTTACCCCCCACCCTAACCCTCCCCCGCAAGTGGGGAGGGAACTGTTTGGAGAATTTGCGAGACCATCAGAATTGGAAATAGATGAATCCGGTGTTGCTGTCGCTGGTGAACAGGATGAGCAGCGTTGCGAGGGAGCCATAGACACTCCAGCGGAACCATGCCGGAGCGGCAAAAAAATCCCGTTCCGTAAGCATTCTTTCACGAATCACCCAGGTTGTCCAGGCAAGCGCCAGCGAACCGGAGACGATGGCAAGTTCGATCGCACCCCGGGACAGCAGGAACTCCCCTGGCTTTCCCCCGGCACCCAGCAGATGGGTCAGCACGTACCAGGCATCGCCGACTGTTGGGGAGCGAAAGAAAATCCAGGCAAGACAAACCAGATGGAATGTCACAACTATCTGCCAAAGTCCATACCAGCGGCTTTTTTCCAGGTTGAACCGCACTCGGAGCTTCTTTTTCAGCGGTTTGTAAATAACCGAACAGGCAAGATACAGCCCGTGGAGTCCGCCCCAGATGATGAAGCACCAGCTGGCGCCATGCCAGAGGCCGGATAGCAGAAATGTTACGATCAGTGCGGCTACAGTACCTGTCTGTCTCAGGTTGCGCCAGTGCATCTGCAGCGGTTTGAACAGGTAATCGAGTATCCAGCGGGAGAAGGATATGTGCCAGCGTCGCCAGAAATCACCTACGGAAGTTGCGAGGTAGGGCGTCCGAAAGTTCTGGGTCAGGCGAATGTTGAACATGCGGGCGCAGCCCAGGGCCATGTCCGTATAGCCGGAGAAGTCGTAATAGATCTGCAGGGCGTACAGATAGGTGGCTATCAGCAGGGGCAGCCCGGCATGCCCGGGGAGATCGCCGTAGGCCGAGTTGACATAGAGTGCCAGACGGTCGGCTATGACGGCCTTTTTGAACAGCCCCCAGGAAAAGGTGAGCAGCCCGACGCGGAAATTGTCCGAATCAAAACGGAACGGCACCCGCAGTTGCGGCAGCAGATCCCCGGCTCGTTCGATGGGCCCCTGCAGCAGTTTCGGGAAAAAACTCAGGTAGAGGGCGAAGATGCCGAAGTGACGTTCCGGTTCCTGCAACCTCCAATAGATGTCGATCAGATAGGAAATTGCCTGGAAGACGAAATAGGAAACACCGATTGCCAGCAGCGGGGTCGGTTCCGGAACCGTCAGACCGAACTGGAGGCTCGTGGTGAGCCTGTTCAGATTGGCGGCAAGAAACGGCAGGTATTTCATGCTGATCAGCACCAGCAGGTTTGCGCTGAGTGCACCCCAGAAAACTGTCTGACGTTTCCAGGTTTCCGCAGTTTTGGCGATGGCCAGGCCGCCCAGGTAGGAGACGCTGATTACCAGAAAAAGGATTGCCAGGAGCGGAAGATGTTTGAGGGTAAGATAGAAATAGCAGCTGCCGGCCAGGAGAACCAGCCAGGTGAGACGTTGCGGCGCGAGGGTCAGGCCAAGGAAGACCAGCGGTATGAAGAGAAAAAATTCGATCGAGTTGAAATTCATGGGCGACGATACCCGTCGCGACTTGATTTTTCGACCGAGGTCCGTTTTCTACCGTTCATTTCAGCAAGTTCGCGGATGCATTCATCCACCAGGACTATCTTTCCGGTAGCGGTGTAGTGGGAATCTCCGGCAAAATACAGCGGCCTAGTGTCGTTGCGCCGAAAACGCAGGTAGGCGCTATACAAATCCACGGCAGGGACTCCCCGGTCCCGGAGCCTTTCCACCAGCCGCGGAATATACCGGTCATACGGCTTTTCCTGGTCTAGGTAATCCCGGTACAGGGAATATTTATCCGGCACGACCACAAAGAGCAGTTCGAGATTGTACTTCCGGCGCAGGGTCCGGGCGAGGTCGGCAATCCGGTCAGCGGCCCGGTCGAGTACCGGGGCGGGTTTGGCGAGTGCCGCGAAATCCAGATCGCGCTGATAAAAGAGCATGTCGGGATTCAGGGAATAGGCTCCGATGGCCTTGTCGATACTGCCGAACCAGTCGAAGCGGAGATTCTTAACCCATTTGAGTACCGGATGCGTGACGAGATTGTTTTTAAAGAAGTACTCCACGTCGTTGTTCTTGAAGAGTTTGAAGGCAACGGCATTGAGGCGGTTTGCGGAGCTTCCGCCAGCCGAATCGAAGGTCGTGGTCCTTTCCAGGGAACTCCGCTCCACCGATTCCAGGATCAGAATCCGCCGCCGGTCCGGTTGGTAGCCGATTGCCTTCAGATAGGCCAGCGGGTAACTGAACGGTTCGAAAAAATTACTGTCGGCAAGGTTGTGAACGGCGAAGCCGCTCTTTACCGCCAGTTCATCGGCAAAGAGTCCGGATTGAAGAGAACTGTTAAAAAAAGAATCTCCCAGGGTGAGAATCTCCGCCTGTTCCAGCGGTGCCGTCAGGGATTTTGGGATGATAGCAATGGATTCCCGGAATCGGTCCACTTTGCAGAGACGGTACAGGTCTCCCGAGACTTTGTTTGTCGGTCCCTGTGTCACGAAATTCTTGCCGATGGCGGGTAATTTACCGCACAGCACAATCACCAACGCAGCGAGCATAATGAAAACAAGCAGGGACTTCTGCTGCCAATTCAGGTGTTTTTCAGGTGACGGATTGGTCATTTCAGTGCATTTCTTTCTTGATTTCCTTGGCAAGGAGCACCGAATAATTGAACTGAAACAGCATAAAGGCAACTATTCCGGGCCAGGAATAGGCAAGAAACGCTTGCGTGAAAAAACGATCAAGAGCCGTAAGCATCTTTTCCGGCAGAAACGTCAGGGTTTGGGCAAGTTTGCCGACGGTAGCAACAGCAAATGCTGCCGGATACTGTCGGCGGAGCAGGAGATAGTTGGGAACGGCTTGTTGCATTTTTTCGTGTGCCGTTGCCTTCGAAATCAGACCAAGGTGGGAGGCGGTGTTATTTATGTGCAGTATGCTCCATTGTTTGGCCAGCCGGATGCCCCACTCGATATCCTCGTAGCCGTAGCCGATGAACTGCTCATTAAAAGGGACCGCCCGGTAGATGTGCTTCCTGGCCATAACATTGGAAGTCAGGATATGCCGCCATGGCATGGCGTTTCGAATCTCTGCCGATTTCACCTCTTTCCTTTTTCCGAAATACTCATAGTAATCATACTCGGTCCCCGGCAAGATGCGGGTTAGGTAACTTCTTCCGCCGCAGACCACATCATGGTTATTCCGGTAGACGTGTTCGAGGTAATTCCGAATGAAACGTCCTGAATCGGGCAGCACATCGCAATCCAGAAACAGAAAAAAATCTCCCTGTGCCTGCTCTGTCAGGATATTCCTGACTACGGAACGTCCCGTGTTGCGGTCGAGTCTGCGGTAGTGCAGGTACGCATGCCGGTTTTTCTCGACAAAATTTTCATTGTCGCGAAGAATATCCGCAGCGGTGGAGCAATCGTCCAGGACGATAACTTCAACCTTACCGTCGAGGGAAAATCCGTTGATTTCGTCGAGGATTTTCCGCAACAGCAGGGTCACGTTCCAATTGTATACGGGGATGAGAATCGATAGGTCCATAATTCGGTTTCTCTCATTGGTTCAGAAGTCGTTGCACGAACATTCTGTTGCGTCTTTTTTTTACCAGGAAATAGAGGTAATGAAAGAAAAATCTGACCGGCCGGCCGCAGAGAAAATCTTTTCTGATGGCCAGTTCCTCAGCGAAAGCGTTTTCCGTTTCCGCGGTTGAAAGACTTCCGCCGTGGAACCGGAAACAGGCCAATGTCCTGTCGACGGTGATCGGTGCCCCCAATGCTCCGAGACGCAGCCAGAGGTCATAATCCATGGCGTATTTTCGACTGACGGAGAAACCGCCCGCCTCATGAAAGGCTGTGCGTCGGACGAAGGTAGCCGCATGCAGGATGAAGTTGCTCCGTATCAGCTTGCGGTACGAATAGCTGCGCACCGGAATTTCCCGCAGGATTTTTCCCGTATCATCGATGATTTGTTCCCCGCCGGTAAGCCACAGGGCATCGGGATGCGAGGAAAATTGCTGGGCAACGGCGGAAAGGATTCCGGTATCGGGATATGAATCGTCGGAATGGAGATGAGCGATGACATCACCCGTTGCCATCGCAACCCCTTTGTTCATGGCATCGGAAATCCCCCGGTCGGGTTCGGAAATCCAGCGGATGCGCTGATCTTTCTCGGAGTATTTCTTTATGATTTCAAGGGTGTCGTCGGTTGAGCCGCCATCGACGAAAATGTATTCGAGATTCTGGTGTTCCTGGGACAGGACGCTTGTAATCGTTTCCTCAAGATATTTCCGGCTGTTCAGGGTGATGGTGATGATGGAAAATTTCATTGTATGAGTATTCCCCTGTACATTTCGGCATGGCGGCGCGCAACCTGTTCCAGGGCAAACTCCGAGACGAGTTTATTACGCGCTGCGGCCGAGAGGTTCCGTCGTTGCTCGTTATCGGTCAGGATCCACTCTATTCCCCGTGCCAGGTCGTCCGGCACAAATGGCTTTGCCAGGTAACCGGTTTTACCATGTTCGATTACATCGAGCAGGCCGCTGGTGGCAAAGGCCACGGAGGGAGTGCCGCAGGCTGCCGCTTCCATTACGGTATTGCAGAGGGTCTCCTGAATCGAGGGGGCCACGAAAACATCGGCCGCGGAATAGAGCAGCGAAAGCGTAACGTCATCATGGACATGCCCAAGGTAATGCCCCTTCATTCCGAAACCCGGGTCCTTTTCCGGTTCAGGTGAGCCGAAAACCAGGACATCCGCCTTTTCTCCCCATCCCCTTGAGGACAATTCTCCCAAGGCTTCGGTCAGGTAGTGAAAACCTTTGTTCGGATCGCTTGCAGCATGTACCCCGCCAAACAGGATCAGCTTTTTGTCCCGCGGCAGCGAGAGGAAATCCCGTGCGGTGCCCTGATCGAGAGGTCGGAAACGGTTCATGTCCAGGCCGTTGGGGATTACCTCGATACGTGTGTTCCGGAACAGGGAACTGGAGCGGGCGCATTCCGCCATCCAAGTGCTCGGCGCAATCACTGTCAGGTCCAGATTCTCCCAAGCCTTCCTTTTACGTTTCCAGATCCGATGGCTGAGGTCCTGTTGCCGTGAAGAGCCGAGTGTCGGACAGGCACCGCAGTCCTCGCGATAGCGCAGGCAGTCGAAGGGGAGGTGACAGCCTCCGGTAAAAGTCCAGGAATCATGGAGTGTCCAAACGAAGGGCCTTCCCAGCTTCGCCAATGTTTCGATGCGGAGAAAACCGGCCGCGATCCAATGGAGGTGAACGATCAAGGGGTTCATTTTGTCGATCTCGCGACTGATACGGTCCGGGAGCATGGCTGAAGAAAAGGTGATCCGTTGCCTCTCCGGATAGAATCTGAGCGGCAGCGAGTCGAACATCGGGCGAAACGCGGACAGCGCCCGGCGCAGCGGGGTGGGCGGCCCGGTCACGAATGGGTCGTCACCACCTTTGTCCTGGACAAGCATCCGCGAATCAATGCCGAGGTTGCGCAGACCCGTATGCAGGCGGTGGGCGGCAATGGCTGCCCCGCCCCGTGCGTCAAATGTGGAGAGCATCAGTATCTTCATGAGACCGGAAACCTCACACTCCTGACCGGGCACTTCTCTCCGGCCGGACCGGAATACGCCACTGTCACGCTTTCCCCCTCAGTCTGCCGACGAACAGGATGCGGTTTTCCTCCAGCGTTTCTTCCTGGAGCAATTCAAACTGTTTGGCAAAATTCGACCGGAACCAGTCGACGGAGTACCAGGAAGGTATCGGCGGTGTGCTCGTCCCATCGAACAGTCCCAGCGGCATGAACTCGATCAGCACATATTCCGAAGAATATGATGCGATAGTCCGCAGAACGTTTTCTATGTTCAGGCAGGCGGTAAGCAGGAGATGATGGGTCACCGCCAGTGCCAGAACCAGCTGTGATCGGAGCCGGTCGTGGGGATGTTCCCGGGTCGGGGTCAGCACCGGGTACATGAAGTCGAGCAGTGCGGGAGATATCCTTGCGCCTCTTTCCCGTGTGGTCCGGTACATGACGTCAACCGCGATTTCATCGTAATCGCTGCAGATGACGGGGATGCCGGGCAGCGCCTCGGCAAGGAGAGTGGAAAGTATTCCCTGGTTCCCCGCCAGTTCAAGCACCGATGATGGGTTCAAGCCTTCGACAAGATCTAGTATCCGTTCGAACCGGGGAGTCGGGACGATGTTTCCATGTCGGGAAAATTCATCATGGTATCCGCCCCACATGGTTGGGAATTTTTTCAAGGAAAGTCGTTCGATCCTGCCTATCCATGCCGGGAGATCGACCTGCATGAACGGCAAGAGGTTCCGTTTCGCCAGCTTTCTGACCAGATTCATGAACAAGCCGTCGTCTTTCTGACGCAACGATTCCGGGGACGACACCTTCAGCTTTAGAAAAAGCCTCGTGAATTTTTCCTGCCGGGCATGGTTCAGGGACCGGCAGATGGGAAACCGGTAGAGAAGGTAGCTGGCAGGGGGCATGGCGGGATTGCCCTGGAGCATTTTCCGGGCAATGAAACCGTTTCCGTCTTTCCAGATGCGGAGCGGGTAATAATAGAAGCAAAGAAATTCTTCGAAAGCGAGCCATCCTTTGAAACTCGCGGAGACTTTTATGAAGCTGCCCAGGTCGACGAACCGCGGCGTGGTTCCATCGAAAACAATATTGAAACCGTGGCAGTCTTTGGTTTGGTAGCCGTATTTCCGACCAACCAGATTTGCTTTGAGCACGGTCAAGGCTGCATCCCGCAGCATGCTGAAGGACCATTCGTAGGGGTAGGTCACGGGCTGGCAGCGTTTATGTTCGAGTACCATTCCGTAGCCCTCAAGGGTGTGCTCGGTGATCCAGGTTTCCGGCAGGAGATCTTGTTCCACGAGATCGCCCACCAGGCCGCAGGAGAAGAGTTCCCGGACCCTCTCCGTTGCCTCTTGCTTGATTGCCCGGAAAACGTGGCCGTCCAGAAAAAAGACCCGGCCATTGTCGTCCACTGATGAAAGGTCGGAAAATTGTATTTGTTGTGGGTCAATAGTCATAGCGAAATCGTTATCTCCGTATCGGAATCCAGCAGTAAAGAGATTTCAGAAACATCCTGACCGACCCTGAGGTTCTCCTGCTGAGGAAAGGAACTACCAGGGCGCACAACATCCAGGATAGTAATGAAGCGCTGGAAGCGCCAATTCCCCCATATGCCGGTATAAGCGCATAGTTGAGGATGATATTGAACAGCATGGTGAAAAAAGAGAGGACAGCGATAAATGTCTGCAATCCTTCTATCATCAGCGATCTGGTGCGGATCGAGACATGGAAAACGAAAAGCCCGGTCCAGATGTGGATCGAGAGCATGCTTGCCGAGGCCGCATACCCGGACCCATATAAAAGGGCAATCAGTGCCGGGGCGAGAAAGGTCAGGGGCAGGGCAAGGGCCAAACTGCAGCCGCTCATCAGGTTGTAGGTCTGCTGAAGCTTTGCCTGGTAGCTCAGCTCGTTTTCCGCCCGTTCCTTTACCAGTGACGGCATAACCGAAGCGCCGATCACCATCGGAATGAAATACCAGAGTTCCGACAATCGCGTTGCCGCCGAGTACAGTCCCACTTCGGCGTTGCTCGAAAGACTGCCCAGCATGATTTTATCGATAAGCATGTTCACGAGCACGAAGGTGCCGGAAAAGATCAACGGCCAGCTGTCTTTCAGGAGCTTTTTTGCCAGGGAAAAATCCACACTCCACGACAGCGGAGACTGGCCGTTTACCCGGAAGGCGACGACCAGGCCGGCGGAACCGATCACCGTTTCCGCCAGGCCGGCCCAGGCGAAGGCAACCAGGGGTGCTCCCGCGATGATCAGGACTACCTTGACGCCCGAGATGACCAGGTAGGCGCAGTTCTTGGCGTAGACGGTGTATTTAGAACGCACCTTTGACTGAAACCAGAAATCAATCGTATCAAATGCTTGAAAAATCGTGCCGATCGCGGTAATTCCCACCAGCCAGTGGGTCAGCCTGTCGTCGGGCCGCAGCAGAAGAATTGCCAGGATCGTCACCGACAGGGTGAGCAGACCGCCGGCTGCCTTGAGAAGAAAGGCCGTGCCGAGGATATCTTCCTTCCTCGCGGGGTGGTGGACCAGGTCCCGTACCACAATCCCTTCCAGGCCGAGGGTTGCCAGCGCCGAAAACATTGCCACGAAGGCAACGGCATAATTCAGCAGGCCGAATTGTGCCGGTCCGAGATAGCGGGCAATCCAGACCCCGACCAGGAAGCCGACCGCCATGCGGAGCAGCTTGTCGGACATCAGCCAGCCGGTATTGCTGACGATATCCTGCAGGTCCTGACGGCCTGCAAGTTTTGCCCTGACAAATCTCGGCAGGTACGCAACCCAGCTTTGACTCACCTGGTCTCCTTGAACCACTGGTAGACGTTTCGAATCCCCTCTTCGAGCCGAGTTCTATGCTTCCAGCCCAAGGCATGGAGCTTCGAGACATCGCACAACTTGCGGGGGGTACCGTCCGGTTTCGAAGAGTCGAAGACCAGCGAACCGTCGAATCCGACCGCCTCTTTCACCAAGAGCGCCAGTTCGCGGATCGTTATCTCCTCACCGGAACCGATGTTGATCAGTGCCGGAGCAGGGGACTCGGGACTGGGTGCCAAGAGCGAGTCGAACTCCTTCTCGGCAAGGTTCATGAGGAATAGACAGGCATCGGCCAGATCATCCACGTGGAGGAACTCCCGATAGGGTGCACCGGTTCCCCAGACCGTTACCGTATCTGTTCCGGCACTTTTGGCCTCGTGGAATTTTCTGATCAGTGCCGGCAGCACATGGGATTTTTCCAGGTCGAAGTTATCGCCCGGACCGTAGAGATTGGTCGGCATGGCGGCAAGATAGCGGGTGCCGTACTGGCGGTTGTAGGCGCGGCACATGGTTATCCCGGCGATTTTGGCCACCGCATAGGCATCGTTGGTCGGTTCCAGCGGCCCGGTAAGGAGATATTCCTCTTTCAGGGGCTGGGGGGCAAGCTTGGGATAGATACAGCTGCTGCCGAGAAAGAGGAGTCTTTCCACACCGGTCAGGTATGCCTGGTGGATGACGTTGCATTCGATCATCAGGTTGTCGTAGATAAAATCCGCTGGGTATGACTGGTTGGCCACGATCCCGCCCACTTTTGCGGCCGCAAGAAAGACGTATTCCGGTTTTTCCTGCGCGAAGAATTCAGCAACGGCAGCCGGGTTTTTCAAGTCAAGTTCTTTACTGGTGCGAAGCACCAGGTTCCGGAAGCCTTCCGACTGAAGCTTGCGAACAAGGGCGGAACCAACGAGCCCCCGGTGCCCGGCAACATAGATTTTCGCGTTCTTATCCATTAGCCCTTTTCTCTCTTTCTGCCAGGACCAGGTCCGAATCGGTCATCATGGCAACCAGTCCGTCCAGATCAGTCTTTGGCGTCCATCCCATCTGCACCTGTGCCTTGGTGGCGTCGCCCAGGAGCAGTTCAACCTCTGCCGGGCGGAAGTACTTGGGATCCACTTCAATCACGATCCTGCCGGTTTTTGTGTCGATCCCCTTTTCGTTCACCCCAGCTCCCTGCCATTCCAGGGGCATATCGAGCCGGGCAAAGACCTTTTCCGCAAAGTCACGGACAGAGCGGGTCTCTCCGGTAGCCACCACGTAATCGTCCGGTTCGGTCTGCTGGAGCATCAGCCACATGGCCTCCACGTAATCACCGGCAAAACCCCAGTCGCGTTTGGCGTCGAGATTTCCCAGGTACAGGCAGGACTGCAGCCCAAGCCTGATTCGTGCGGCAGCGCGGGTAATCTTTCTCGTAACGAATGTCTCTCCGCGTCGCGGAGATTCATGGTTGAACAGGATGCCGTTGCAGGCGAACATGCCGTAGCTTTCCCGATAATTAACAGTGATGTAGTAGGCATAGGCCTTGGCGCAGGCATACGGAGAACGTGGGTAGAAGGGTGTAGTTTCTTTCTGCGGGGTTTCCACCACTTTACCGTACAACTCCGATGAAGAAGCCTGGTAGAAGCGGGTGTTAATGCCCGTTTCTCGTATGCCTTCCAGGATGCGCACTGTACCCAAGGCATCCACCTCGCCGGTGTATTCGGGAATATCGAAGGATACCTTGACATGACTCTGGGCACCCAGATTGTAGATCTCGTCGGGTCGCACATCACGCAGCACCTTGTTGAGGGAGCTTGCGTCGTTCAGGTCGCCATAGTGAAGAAACATCTGGATATCCTCTTCATGGGGGTCCTGGTAGATGTGATCGATCCTGCCGGTATTGAAAGAAGATGAACGGCGGATGATGCCGTGGACTTCGTACCCTTTTTTCAGCAAAAGCTCGGCCAGGTACGATCCGTCCTGGCCGGTAATACCGGTAAGTAGTGCTTTTTTCATGAATCCTCCATACTTTTTGTGCGCTAAGATCGGCCGTTTCCGGCCCGGAAAATGATATTTCTCTTGATGTCGCGACGCAGGAGTTCTGCTTCGAGAGCATCTCCCCGTTTCAGTGACGTGATGATGATGGGCAGATTGGTCGCTCCACTACTGGTGAGGAGTGGGGAAATCTTCATTTCGAAAAAATTCTCCCCGGCATGCTGCTCGTCCATCACTTCGACCAGTTCCAAACCGGTTTCCCGGAGCGAGAGATAGGCAATCTCCGCGGTCTCATCAACTCCGCAGAAAGAAACACGTCGGATACCCGAGGTATGGAGCGATCGGAACAGTGCCAGGTAGTCCTGTCTGGTTATCTGGTAGAGATTGGTGAAATAGCTGAGATGCTGGTAGGCCAGGCGACTCTTTTCCGCCAGTCCCTGGGGGGTAAGCAGGTACCCGTAGCGGTTTCTGGGGAACGCTTTGATGCGGATAAAGCCCTTGGCAACCAGATTCTTCAGGTAAGAGTTGACCAATCCGAGGGCAATGCCGAGGCGGCTTGCCAGTTCACGCTGGGAAACAGATTCTTCCTGTTCAATCTCGCTGAGGAGCAGAAAGAAACGGTGAGTATCCATTGACTTTTTTCCGGCATCGTTCATTTTGTGAACATTACATCAGCTTTTGTACGAGGGCAATATAATTTTTGGCGTACAAGGAAGAATACGTGGTGAGCGGGTTGCCGTGAGGGGTTGTCAAGTGGTTCACGATGACGACGTGTCACACTTTTGTCTTCCTGAAATCTATCGCGACAAGGAAAACCGAAGAATAAAGAGTGATGGTCTCGCAAAAAGTAGAAATGTACGATGTGCCGTCATTCCCGTGAAAACGGGAATCCAGGAATTACAGTGAGTTACAACTTCACTGGATACCCGCTTTGCTCCTTCGCTAGGGCTACTGCGCACAAGCCGCGGGTATGACGACTTTTTGCGAGTTCATCAAGAGTGATAAACTCGCAAAAACATAATAATGCTATCTCGACCGACAGGGAGAGATCTTTTGCCTGGCTATTACTCAAGTTCTTCCCGTTGGTCGGAATCACAAAACGGAGGCAGTTTCTGATTTATTACGAAATCATCAAAACTGTCTACCGGAAAAGCGCCTGCGTGTCATGAAAATAATCCTGTCGTTTTGAAAAGCGAGCTATCAATATTTTTTTTTGTGAAGAATTGTCATGACACGTTTGTGTTGTATAATTCACTAAGTAAAAAATGAAACGGTTTTTGATTTAAGGAATCACGCACGCTTCGTTTGAGTATACGACGTAACGAATCGCTAAGGCGTGGAGGGAGGTGAGACGAACATCTGGTTTATAGTGTGAAAAGTGGAGCGGCCGCCTATTGTGGGTGGCCAATTGATTGGTTGTTAATTTTGTGGAGATCCAGCACTACGGAGGAAAAGTATATGAAAAATGTTATACGAATTGCTCTGGTACTTCTTACATTGGGGATGCTTACGGCTTGTGGTAGTGACGACAATAATTTGACAGCTGTACAGCAATTGACGCTGTATGGTACGACTCTGGGTACGCCTGCCCTGGGACCCAGCGATCTCGTGCTGCTGAATCCGGCAACGGGTGCCTACATCAGAACAATCGGTTCAGTCGGCTATAATGTCAATGGTCTTGAATACGACCGGACAACCGGCAAGCTCTATGGGACTACCGGTCAAAGTGATCCCAATTTCCCCGATGGACTCATTGAGATAAACCAGACAACCGGCCAGGGAACTCCGATCGGCGTCGGCGCTGGCATGCTCGTTAATAATCCGACGGTCAACTCTCTCGGACAGATGTTTGCCTGGACAGAAGATTCCGATGACCTCGTCACTATCAATAAGGTGACGGGAGTTGCCACGGTGGTGGGAGATTCAGGTCTCAGCACCTTTGAACATGGTCTGGCATTCGATAACGATGACATTCTCGTCTTCGTGAATGGAGACGGCCTGACCTACACCATCAACACGGTAACCGGTGCCGCGACACCGATTGGAGATATCGGTCAGCGTGCGCATCATGGTGATTTCAGCCCTGTTACCGACCTCTACCTGGGTATCGATGAAACGGACTCTTCGGCTGCTGGTGCACCCGAGCGGAACCTGTTGGCAGTTGATGTGGCCGATTCCTTTATTCTCGCCACCCTTCCGACGGCTGATTATCTTCATACCGTATCATTCGGCTATCGGTGGATTTTTGTTTCCATGTAGGCTGGTGGAGAGTAAAGAAACAATCCAGACCAGATAGAAAACAATAATTGAAGCAAAAAATGGGCAGGCCGCTCACGATTCACAGCGGTCTGCCCATTCTTGCTTGATGGATAAATATTCTCTTATTCTTAATGTAGTATCTTCGAGTTGACAAAAAAAGAATGGCGGATGCCCGGGCAGACATCCGCCGAATGGAAACGCTTCACATGAGAATGGGAATGGAGGCGTTTCCTGGGAGAAAATTTCTAGTGAAACTAGAAGTTCCAGAATTCATCAATTTCCGCGTCACTGAAGTCCCACACGGCATTGTGCGGCGGAACCTGCTCCTCGAAGAACTCGGGGAGACGGTCTTGCTTGTTGCTGATGCCTGCTGCAAGATTGAATTCGTGTTCGGTCTTGAGAACATATTTGCCGAAGTCCACGACCCCTTCAGCGGTCAGGTTTGTGCCGTAACGGGCATTGATCATTTCATAGATGGCTGTGAAACACTCGGGAATATCGAGGGCCGGGAAGGCGACAAAGATGCAGAGACCGCAGCTGTCGACGGCGGCGGTAGCGATTTGCAGATTTCTGGAAAGTTCCACCTGACCGGCTTTTGACAGCGGATCAACAAAACCGCCTACCTTGAGGATGTTTGTGGCGATGGTGTAGCCGGCGGTGTGGTCGGCGCCCATGGTCGAGGTGGCATAGGTGATGCCGATACCCTTGACTGCTCGCGGATCGTAGGCCGGGATACCCTGGTTCTTGACGACCGGGATTCTGGTCTGGCCATAGGTTTTACCGACTGAACCGGCCCCATTGCCCAGGATGCGTCCGAGGGAGGTTCCCTTGCGAACTTCCTGGTCAAACAGGCGATAGCATTCTTTACCGTCACCCCAGGGAAGGATGCCAGCTTCCATGGCAACGTTCATGATGACAGCACCTTCGATGGAGTCGATGCCGATATCGTCCATGACCCAGTCACACTTGGCGATGTCGTCAAGGCTTTCGATCATGCTGTTGGCACCAAAACCCCAGACAGTTTCGTATTCAAAACCTGACGTCACATATTTTCCTTCTGCATCATTGTAAATCTGCGAGCATTTGATGATGCAGCCGGCATGGCAGCCGTGGCTCGGATTGCCCTTGCGGGAGACGATCGTGTCATGCATGGTCTCGCCGCAGATCTTCTCCGCATGGTCGCAGCGGCCGAAGCGGAAGTTCTTGGTGGGGAGGCCGCCGGCTTCGTTCAGGATGTTGATCAGAACATTGGTGCCGTAGGTGGGCAGTCCTTGACCGGTAACGGGGTGATCGAGCATCGCTTTGGCGAAAATTCTTGCCTGGGTTTTGAATTTTTCCGGATCCGCGATTTTTACACCGGGGCCGCCGGTATCATCAACGGTGATGTACTTGATCTTTTTGGAGCCCATAACAGCTCCGCCGCCGCCACGTCCGTGACTGCGCACATTGCCGTCAGGGTCTTTGACGGAGATATTGGCTGCTGCCATCCTGAATTCACCGGCAGGACCGATGGCAAGGACGCCAACCTTCTTGCCCATCTTCTCACCAATGGAATTGAACAGCTCGTAGTTGCCTTTGCCGAGGTATTCGGAGTCTTCTTTGATGGTGGCGCCAGCATTGTTGATGTGAATGCTGTACCACGTGTCTTTGGTTGGCATCCCCTCGATAATGACGGCTTTGATGCCAAGTTTTTCGAGGTTCTGTGCCGCGGTACCGCCGGCATTACTCTCTTTGATGCCACCGGTCAAAGGACTTTTGAAGCCGGCGGAAAGACGGCCAGAGTTAGCAGCCGCGGTTGCGGTCAAGAGACCGGGAGCAAATACCAATTTGTTGTATTTGCCCAGGGGCTCGCTTGTGGGGGGGACTTCTTTGGCAATCACCGTTGAGGTGAGTGCGCGTCCGCCGAGTGCAGCCAAATCTGCTGGAACCCCTTCAATTGCGGTTGTGAGATTTGTCATGTTGATACGGATAATCTTTTCTCCCATTCCTTCCTCCTTTGTGTGGTGACAGCTAAGAAAATTGCTCCGGATAGAAAGCTCATTTTCGTCAGCATGCCGGGTCTGCCCAGATCGACATGTCGTAATGAAAATAATCCGGAGTGATGCCTTGTGGCTGTTTACACGGTAGTGAAAAACTGGTAAGAATAACAGATGCAGATATTATCATTTATATGCAGTACAGTTTATTGTGGCTAAAACTGTACCCGTGCCAATAACGATAAACTGTGTGTGCTGAAAGGGGATCGGGATGCCGGGAGAAAAATCGGAACATGGTGTAGCAGCTGAATCTTTTCTCTATGAAAATGTTGCAGATCGTATTGCTCGCCTGATCCGTAAAGGGACCTACCGTACCGGAGAGAGGATACCTTCTGTCCGTTCGCTCAGCAAGCAGATGGACGTGAGTATCTCAACGGCTGTCAAAGCCTATTTCCATCTGGAAAACCAGGGGCTTATCGAAGCTCGTCCTCAGTCGGGATACTATGTCCGACATCAGCTCAGCCGTGTGCAGCACGAGACGGATGTTGGTCTGTCCGCGCCTGCGCCGACTCTTGTGAGCGTTGGAGAGCTTGTGATGATGGTCATGCGGGATATGCGAAATCCCGGACTGGTTCCTCTGGGCGTTGCCACACCCAATCCGGAGAATCTGCCTGCGGACAAACTGAACCGGATCCTTTCCACTGTCGCGCGTCGCAATAATTTTCAGGCTATTTCCTATGAGTTTCCGCCCGGAAATGAGCGGCTTCGGGTGCAACTTGCCCAGCGTGCCTTGCAGGCAGGCTGTTCGCTTACTCCCGATCAGTTTGTGATAACCAGCGGCTGTCTCGAGGCGGTCATGCTTTCACTGCGTGCTGTCTGCCGACCTGGCGACACGGTTGCCATAGAGACGCCCATTTTTTACAGTCTGTTGCAGCTTATTGAAATGCTCAACCTGAAAGCCCTGGAAATTCCGACGCATCCGATACACGGTATCAGCTTGTCTGCCCTCCGGTATGCGCTGGAACACAACCCGGTACATGCCTGTCTGGTCATCCCGAATTTCAATAATCCCTTTGGCAGTCGCATGCCGGAGAAGAACAAGCAGGAACTTGTCATGCTACTCGCGAGCCATAACATTCCACTGATTGAAAACGATGTCTATGGCGACCTGGGGTTTCTGAGCGAGCGTCCCAGTGTCGCGAAACGCTATGACAGAAAAGGTTTGGTGATCCACTGTTCTTCCTTTTCCAAGACCCTTGCTCCAGGCTACCGGGTTGGATGGGTGGTTGCGGGGAAATTTCAGGAGAGCATTGAAAAATTGAAGGCGGTCAGCAATATCGCGACGGCAACACTTCCGCAAATGGCGATTGCCGAGTTTCTTGCCAATGGCGGCTATGATCAGTACCTGAGAAAGATTCGCGGAATTTACAGCAGACAGACATCATTGATGGCAAAGGCGGTGGAGAGGTGTTTTCCGAAAGGGACCAGGGTCAATACACCGTCCGGAGGGTTTGTTCTCTGGGTCGAGATGCCGGAGGCAGTGAACTCCATTCAATTGTATGAGGAGGCCTTGCGCTGCGGAATTACCATCGCTCCCGGCACAATCTTTTCTGCTTCGGGTAAATACGGCAACTTCATCCGATTGAATGCAGCGTACTGGTCGAAGCGTATTGAGCAGGCTGTTGCAACGGTAGGTGGACTGGCTATCAGGAGCCTGTCGGACTCAGGGTAAATCTGCTGCAAATCCGTCCAGACGGTCCATATTCCGCCGCTTTTTTGGTCAATAGAACAACTATTGCCCTGCAAAATCGACAAAATCTGTCCTCGCCCAGCCGAATTTTCGCTTTGATTTCCTAAGGAGCTGTAAATGAATACCATGGTCAAGATTGCGCTCAGATTTAGGTCAAAGATGGCCTGAAGATGAGATGCAAGATGCCCATGGTATTTGTTTGCAGCTCCTAAGTCCGACAGGCCCCTAACGCACAAATATAGCCGGACATCTCCCCGGATACGTTGAGGATAAAAAAATGCGGCCGGGGGAGGAACACCAAGCCGCTAAGAAGGCATTACGGAGGGGTAATGCCCGGAGACGCTGTTACGATCTGCTGTGCGAAATTTGTTCGGTTTCTGACCTTCTTGGTACGGGCTGTGCTGCCGGTAGTTCACCGGCAAAAATGTTTGTATGTTTACCGGAACGATCAATGGGGAGACTCCTGCTTTCAGGGGGAGATGCAGAAGTCCTCCCCATAGATCGATACGGGGGATGCGCGACACTATGTATCTCTTGGTATTTCATGTACGTCGCGGTGTTTGCCAAGGGATGAATTCGTTTCGTGCTTCGATGGATCGAACTATACCCGGTTCCGTCGTCAAGTTGGGTTAAGAGATATGCGAAAGTGTAAAGTTGTGAGCAA
>Ga0351901_1024_pt1 | contig 51563 bp, 44 predicted proteins | sample BONcelHT113001D4_FD_206875 | JGI IMG/M metagenome (GOLD analysis project Ga0351901, IMG submission 206875) | Enriched cells from coal bed in the Powder River Basin, Montana, United States - BONCAT cells T11 rep1 HSBNCT.T11.300.1.D4 ...
TGCCATCGGGCCGGTTCCCATGATGAAGGTGATTGCCAATCTGACAAGACCCTACGGGATTAAAACCGTCGTCAGCCTCAACCCCATCATGGTGGATGCGACGGGCATGTGCGGCGCCTGCCGGGTTTCCGTCGGCGGGAAGACGAAGCTCACCTGCGTGGATGGTCCGGAGTTTGACGGCCATCAGGTGGATTTCGATCTGCTGACCAGCCGCCTGCGAATGTACTGTGAACAGGAAAGCGTTGCGACTGAAAAGCACAGGTGTGGATGGAATGGAAACTGAAGCCAGGAAGGATAAGAAAGAGAAGATTCCCCGGCAGCCGATGCGGGAACAGAACCCGGCTGTCCGAGTAACCAACTTCGAGGAAGTCCCTCTGGGATATCCGGAAGAGACGGCCATGCTGGAGGCGAAGCGCTGCATCCAGTGCAAGAAACCCGGGTGTATCGCGGGGTGTCCCGTGGAAGTCAAAATCCCGGAATTCATCAAGGCAATTGCGGAGGGAAGCTTCCTCGAGGCCGCTCGGATTCTGAAGGAGACCAACAGTCTGCCCGCCGTCTGCGGGCGTGTTTGCCCTCAGGAGGAGCAGTGTGAAAAGGTCTGCATCCTCGGCAAGAAAGGCGACCCGGTGGCCATCGGCCGTCTGGAGCGCTTCGCCGCCGATTACGAACGGAACGCCGGGCAGATCACAATTCCGGAGCCGGCCACCCCCAACGGGAAAAAGATCGCCGTCGTCGGCGCCGGGCCCTCGGGACTGACCATCGCGGGAGATCTCGTGAAGCTTGGCTATGCGGTAACGATTTTTGAGGGTCTGCACAAGGCCGGCGGCGTCCTGGTTTACGGCATTCCCGAATTCCGCCTTCCGAAGGCGATCGTCGAGGCGGAGGTCGATTATCTGAAGCAGCTGGGGGTGAAGATCGAGACCAACGCTGTCATCGGCCGGATCGCGACGATCGATGAACTCTTTGCCGAAGGCTATGACGCCGTTTATATCGCTGTCGGTGCCGGTGCGCCCGTGTTCATGAACATTCCCGGGGAGAATCTCAGCGGCATCTATTCGGCCAACGAGTATCTCACGCGCTCCAACCTCATGAAGGCCTACCTGTTCCCGGAATACGACACCCCCATTGTCCGCGGCCGGAACGTCGCCGTCATCGGCGGCGGCAATGTGGCCATGGACTCCGTCCGGACAGCGTTGCGTCTGGGGGCTGAAAACGCCTACATCATCTACCGCCGCACGGAAGTGGAGATGCCCGCCCGCAAGGAGGAAGTGCACCATGCCCATGAGGAAGGGGTCCAGTTCAAGCTTTTGACGAATCCTGTCGAATATATCGGGGATGAAAAAGGGTGGGTCAAGGGCATGAAGTGCCTCCGCATGGAGCTCGGCGAACCCGATGCCTCGGGCCGGCGCAGCCCCGTTCCCGTCGAGGGGTCGGAATTTATCATCGATGTGGACACCGTTGTGGTGGCCGTGGGGACCATGGCCAACCCCATCGTCCCGGCGACAACGCCCGGTCTGGAGACGAACCGGCGGGGCTACATCGTCGTCAAGGGGGAATCGGGAGAAACCACGCGACAGGGTGTTTACGCCGGCGGCGACATCGTCACCGGCTCCGCCACGGTCATCCTGGCCATGGGCGCCGGCAAACAGGCAGCCCGGGCGATTCACGCCTACCTGTCGGGAAAATAGCGGCGAGTCAGGCTTTAGTCAAAGCCGGCAATGCCTTTCCGATTCAATCAAACCTGCCTGATCGAATCGGGCAGATCAATTACTTCCCTTCCGGTCCAATGCCGCAGACCTCAGCCTGAATCTGCTCTATGGCGTCTTCCATTCTATGGGAATGAGAATCCATGTGTTCAAGATGCTCATTGATGCCCTTCCTGAATTCCTGAATCACCCGCTGGCTTTCCTGGAAGTGATGTTTCATCACGCGGATGTGACGCACTAAAAGGAAGATAATGACCGTTTCGATGGCAATGACGACGAGCCCCACCAGAATGGCGATGATTTCAATAAGCAGCATTTTCTCCATAAATGAATCCTGATCGATGATTGGTTATAACTTTTTTACTGCGGAAGTATACAGGCAGGTTCTCCTGCAAGTCAATACGAGAGTCAGGATGTCGCCGGATCTTCGTGATCGAAGATATAGCCCATGGACCGCAGACTCCGGAAATAAACGGGCTGGTGGGGATCATCTTCAAAATATTTGCGCAGGCGCACGACGAAATTATCCACGGTTCGCGTGTTCATGATTCCGGTGTAGCCCCAGCCGATTTTGAGGATTTGCTTCCGGGAGAGCGGTTTGCCCCGGTTGGCGATAAACAGCTTCAGCAGCTTCACTTCCTGTTCCGTCAGCGTGATCCTGCCGGTTCTGCAATCGGCCGTGGACGCGCCCAAATCGATCCGGTTGCTTCCGAAGGAATAGGTCCTGGGGAACAAGGCCGGATCGTTATCGTCCGTTTCTCCGGCCCATGAGACCCGGGCCAAAAGCCGTTCCACGCGCAGCAGAAACTCCTCGAGGTTGAAGGGCTTTGCCAGATAATCATCCACGCCGTAGGTCAGTCCCTTCACCCGGTCCTCAGGACTTCCCTTTGCCGAAAGGATCAGAATCGGCAGGCGCTCATCCTCCAGGCGAACGCTGCGCAAGACGGAGAGTCCGTCGATCCCGGGAAGCATGATGTCCAGAACGATCAGATGGGGCTGCTGCGTTTTCCACTTCTGCAGACCGGAGACACCGTCGAAAGCGATGTCCACCTCATGGCCCTGCAGGGACAGATTCAGCTTCAAACCCTCCGCAATATGGGTGTCGTCTTCAATAATCAGTATGCGTTTTTTCCCCGAATCCTGCATGGGGCCCCCCTGTGTCAGGCGTGCTTGGGATGCAAAGGCAGGATCAGCGTAAAGACAGATCCCTTTTCATTCCGGCGTTTTTCTGCAATGACCTTTCCCCGGTGCATACGGGCGATATTCTGGACCAGATACAACCCCAGGCCGCTGCCTTTTGGCGAAAAACCGTCCGGTCTTTTTGTCTGGTAAAATTTCCGAAAAATCTTTTTCGCATCCGCTTTTTCAATGCCGATTCCGTTGTCTTCGAATCGGATGTGCAACTTTGCGTTTTTATTCATAAAATATATATCAACTTTCGGTTTTTCGCTGTCATTGTACTTGACGGCATTGTTGAGGATATTCATTACCAGCATTTCAAACAGAGGGGCATTGATGTTGTAGAAAAACGGATTTCCGGAAGGACTGTGAATTTGGATGTCGCAGCCCCTGAAGAGATGGCGGTTGTTCTGATAAAACTGCCGAAGGGTTTCCACCAGATCGGCCGGGAGAAAGTCCCCGCCGAAGGTCTTTGTCTCGATCCGGGCGAGGTTCAGGATGTGGCTGATATTGTCCGCCAGTCGCTCCACATCCTGAAGCATGTAACCAATATACTTTGCCTGTTCCATCCGGGGCAATTCATGCTTCAGGAACGTTTCCAGGTAAAGCTTCAGAGATGTGACCGGTGTCTTCAGTTCATGGGTGAAATTGTTGATGAATTCGTGTTGCAGCCGATTGAGGCGCGCCATCTTCTGACTGTATACGAAGATGATGAAAATACCGGCCAGGATGAGTCCGACCAGAATCGACAGGACGAGTATGACCACCCAGGTCTGGGCTTCAAGAATCTGCTGCGGATCGAGGTTGTATCGGTGCACGGCGGCTTTGAGCCCTGTACTGACCTCGATGTACCAGTAAATATAGAGAAACAGAGACAGGGCCAACGCCAGGATGGAGAAGACAAAAATAAATACCGGGTGGAAAAACCACTTCAGTCGCGTAATCATGCCGTACTTTTGCACAGGCGACCCCGAGAGTCAACAGCATACCTTCAAAAACTGGCTTCTTCGCCGGTCAGCAAAGCACCGCTCAGGAAGGGTTTGTAAAACTTTTGTAAAACGTAATATATTGCTTTCATTGAGTAATTTTATATTTTACAGTCGTTGCAAATCACGCACGCAGCACTTGAAAACTGAGTTAAAATACAACAGCCGGAGGCAAGCATGCAGCAGCAGATCACCCGTTCCCCCAAGGGAAGGCAGACACGAATTTTATTGTCGAGCGTCTTCGGGCCTTATGCCCGGGATGACGCGTACGGAAGCCGGGCCATCAACCCCATGGAGCTCTATCACAACCAGGTGACACGCGTTCAGGGAGGCTTTTCCCTGAGGATGTTTCATCGCTCCTTCGGGCTCATGATGATTCAGGCCAATGTTGATGCGCCCTGCACGCTGCTGGATTTTCCTTCCGAGGACCGGTTTGTCGAAGAGATTCGGGAAAACGAATATGACGTCATCGGGATTGGCGCCATTATCCCCAACGTGGGGAAGGTCAAAAGGATGTGCGAACTCATCCGGCGGCACCGGCCGGGCGCCCGCATTGTCGTCGGGGGACATATTGCAAGCAAGGAAGACCTCCTGGAGATGATTGACGCGGACAGCATCGTCAGGGGCGACGGCATCCGCTGGTTTCGCCGGTATTTAGGCGAAGATGAAGACGCTCCCGTTCGCCATCCGGCAGTCCTGTCGGGATTCGGCACCCGCGTCATGGGCGTCGGTCTCGGACACAGGCCCGGCGGGACGGCCGCGATCCTGATTCCTTCCGTCGGTTGCCCGGTGGGATGTAACTTCTGCTCCACCTCGGCCCTGTTCGGCGGCAAGGGAAATTTCATCAACTTCTTTGAAACGGGCGATGAACTCTTCGCCGTGATGGCCCGCATCGAGGAGGAACTCAAAACGCACTCCTTTTTTGTCCTCGATGAAAATTTTCTGCTTCACAAAAAACGGGCGTTGCGCCTGCTGGAATTGATGGAAACCCATCAGAAAAGCTGGTCCCTGTACGTTTTCAGTTCGGCCCGGGTCCTGGAGTCCTATACCCTTGAGCAGTTGGTCGGTCTGGGCATCAGTTGGGTATGGATGGGTCTTGAAGGCAAGAACAGCGACTATCAGAAACTCAAGGGGGTGGATACGCGCGCGCTGGTCGATCGTCTCCACGCCAACGGGATCCGGGTGCTGGGCTCATCCATTATCGGCCTGGACAGCCACAACCCCGCAAATATTGAAGATGTCATTGATCATGCCGTGAGTCATGACACGGTATTTCACCAGTTCATGCTCTATATGCCGAATCCGGGCACGCCCCTTTATGCAGCCCATCGCCGCGAGGGGACGCTGCTTTCCGAGGATGAATTTCCCGTGGCGGATGCCCACGGTCAGTATCGCTTCAGTTACCGGCATAAAAATTTCCGTGACGGCGAGGAGGAACTTATTCTGCTGAATGCGTTCCGGAGGGACTTTGAGCTTAACGGTCCGAGCCTGGCCCGCCTCATCGATGTTACACTCAGAGGCTGGCGGCGTCATCAGAATCATGCGCAGCGGCGGGTTCGGGATCGCTTTGCCCGTGAGATTTTCCCCCTGCGCTCTGCCTATGCGGGCGCCGTCTGGGCGATGCGCAGGTGGTACCGAGGCAACGAGCGGCTTGAGGGAAGGATGGATGTGCTCCTGAAGGCCATCTATGCCGAATTCGGCTGGATGACCAGGGTGATCGCGCCCCTGATCGGGCGATATGTGCACAGGAGCCTGAAAAAGGAAGAGGCACGACTGGCTTCAGGCTGGACCTATGAGCCGGTCTGCACGTGTGAGAAGAATGCCGCCGCGGTGGCTCTGGAAAGCTGCAAACCTTCAAGCGCGAAAGTCCCCGTGAAAAAAGTCACCTGGGTTTCGGGAAGCCCCGTGCCCGCAATGGCCAAGTCCGCTTGAGTCCCCTTTCCGGGTTATTTTGTTTCAAAGACAAGGGTCCGGATCGATGTAACAACACGCTTCCGGATCCTTGGTTCGATGCTTCCATTGCACGACAAATTCAAACAGAACCCTCATGTATGCCTTTGCCTCTGCTGCGAGCGATGTTCCCTATCGGATTCGTAAAAAACGGATCTGCTTCCTTCTCCGGATCATGATCATCCGACCCTCTATTGAATTTCCTCCATTCCGCCGGGTTGAAAGCAGCATGGATTATCATTTCATGGGGTTCCCGGAGCAGGTTCATTGCCCCCCGTAATACCCTGAAATGCTCAGATTTCAGGTAGGTTATAAGGTTTTCCTTGGTATCCCATTCTTCGATAAGAAAGAGGCGATTTTCATCATCGACACTCCGGCAGAAGTCGCAGCGGCGGCATCCATTCTCCTTCCTTATGGAATCGGACAGTGAAGCAATCGTCTGTGACAGCTCCATGCGCTTCTCAGAAAGGGCATTCATTCGTATGAGTACAAGGATCATGATTTCCTCCTCGATACGGTGACCTTGGCATCATCCCCCGCACGCCGGTTTTCGCTGTTATTTTGACGTGTTGATCAATAAATTATTCAGGTTGCCGCTATGCGCTATAATTAGTGTATGTAACTAAAATGAAACGTTAATTCCTGCGCCGTAGTACTCTGCCCGCAATTTGTAGAACTGGCCGAAGGGGAGTCTGCCGTGGTAATATTCGCCGAAAATCTGAACGGCCCGCTTTTCGGAATAGGGGCTGCGGATGTTTAGGCCGGCTTTGACGCTAATGTCGGGGTTCCAGTCGGTTTCCTCCCAGGCATGGTACAGGACGCTGGCAAACAGGCGCACCGTCGGTTTGAAGACCGGCTCCCTGCTTTGGTAATCAATGCCTGCCTGGACGCTGTAGCGCTTGAGGTCGGAGTCGGTGCGGAGGATGTATGAGGGACCGGCGGTGAACTGAAATCCCCCCCACTCCCAGGCGCCGAGCAGCTCAATGGTCTCGAAGCTTAAGTTCATGCGCGTTACCCTCAGCTCCGGGTGCTGGGGGAGGAGGAGAAACTCGTCTCCCAAGTGAGAGGACTGGTGGAACAGGCGTGCCCGCATTGACCAGGGACCGTTCCGGTAGCTTAGCGGCAAACCGATGATATAGTCGGCGTTGATCAGGTCCATGGAACTGGCGTCCAGATTGAACTGGGCGAAGACCGCCCCGCTGATACTGAGCTGCCAGGCGTCCTCCTTGCCCCAGCCGGGCCAGCGCACCAGGCCGAAGCTGTCGCCAAACCCGACCGAGCCGATGTTGATGCTGTCGCCGGGGAGGTTGAGCCGGAGGTAGGTGACATGGGTACGGGGCTCCTTAGGGCTTGCCATCGGGGGGTTAAAAAGCTGGCCCTGAGGGAAGAGAATGGTTTTTTTGACGTTGGCCTGCTCAATATTCTTATCCGGCGGCACGCCGCCAAATCCCACAATAAAGGGAAGAAACGCTGCCAGCACGAGCCCTGCAAAGAAGTTTTTCATTGTATCCTTTCTTCTCCCGGTCGCTGAAATCCGATGTGATTGCAGAAAGATCTCCCTCGGAGACCAGCGCTTTTTCTGCCTGACTGCTTCTGTTGTGTTGCTGTCGACTGGTTGAGACATGGCACACTGCCTTTTCCGGGCCATTTTGTTTCAAAGGCAAGAGTCCGGATCGATGTAAAAACACCTTTCCGGACCCTTGGTTCGAGATTTCTATTGCACGACAATTTCAAACAGAACCCTCATGTTTGCCTTTGCCTCTTTGGAGTAAAGCTCCTTGGGCGCGGCTTCGTACATGGCCGGGTCTGTCTCGCCATAGCCGATTGTGGAAAGCCTCTGATGTGAAATGACGCCTTCTTTAATCAGGTATTCCTGGACGGCAGCGGCCCTTCTTTCGCTTAACGCCTGGTTGTAGGCGTCCGTGCCGGAAGCAGACGTATACCCTGCAATGCGGACTTTGGCTTTGGGGTTATCTTTCAGAACCTGAATGTTCCGTTTCAGGATCTCCTGTGCCTCCGGCTTGAGGGTCGATTTATCGAAATCGAAATGGATGTCCTCAAACGCAAGGATAATAACCTTTTCTTCAGCCCTCGTCGCCGACGCAGCGGCAACGACCTTCTCCTCAGCCTTCGGCTCGGCCTCAACAACAACGATCTTCTCCTTTGGCTGTGCAACCACCTGCCGATAACGGGAACAATCCCCGGAGATCACTTTATCGACAAAAGCGGACATGGCCGCCGGAGTGACCAGTTTATCGGCATTTACCGTATATCCGCCTTCAACATTCTGCACAATCTGCTCTGAAAGTTCTTTCCCGTTGAGCGTGTATCCCACCTGAATGGCATAAACGCAGAGCCTGTCGCCATATTCCGCGTTGACATTGGTGATGGCCTGCATGACAGCTTCGGGCCTGATGTCATCGACACCCGGTGTATCCGAGAAATCACTGACAATAATAATGGCCGAATAACCCTTCGCTCCTCTGAGATCACTGCCTGCTGCCGTAATCGCCTGTGCCATAGGCGTTCTGCCGTACGGGAATCCGACCCAGTTGACGGCCTTCGTGTAATCCAATTTGACAAGGGGCGTCATGCCGTAGATCAGAGCCGTATCTTCGGACCAGAAGGTCCTGAGCCCTGCGTTCAGCTTGATTTCCGGAATCGACGCGATCATGTTTCTGACAGCATCTTTCGCATGCATCAGGCGGGTGGCTTCGTTGACCATCGGTTTTCCGTGCAACTGACCCATGGAAGCGGATTTGTCAAAAAGAACAACGAAATTATCCGTTTTCTGAACCACTTGCCCTGATTCAATCCGAGGGCCAAGATCAACCGGCTTAAATGTCGCGCAACCGGCAAACAGGATGCAAACCATCAACAAAACAATTTTTTTCAACATAAGGATTCTCCTTTCTAAACGGGCTTTCGCCCCTGAATGACTCTAATCAGCACAATGATGATGGCAACGACCAGCAGGATATGAATAAAATTACCCAGCGTATAGCCACTCACCAACCCCAGCAGCCACAAAATGACCAGTACCACAGCAATCGTCCACAACATGTGAGCCTCCTTCCTGATTGCTCATTAATTTCCCCATACCTTCTTGACCTGACCGATCTTTTCCTGAACTTCGCCGGCTATCTTTTCACCGGCGCCTTCAACTTCCAACTCTTGATTATCGATTAGCTTTCCGGCAACCTCCTTGACCTTGCCCTTTACCTGGTGAAACGTGCCCTCTACCTTGTCCTGCGTACTGGATTTCATGGCATTCCTCCTTATCGTATTTCGATGTGACTACTGGTACATCAGCCGCGTAAAACTTCGCAATTTCCGGACGCGGAGGACCCGATGGTCATCCGGTCATTAACACCCTTTATGTCCCGGGCGGGCTTGGCAACCAGATCTCCCCGGATGCATTGCAAGCTCTGCCACCCGATGCAAGCGGATCACCTCCTGTCGTGTTTTTCATCCTTATCTCTTTCAGGCTTTTCCGGAGGCTGAACGCGTTGTGGCTTCCGGACCTCAGGTTTTTGCTCTTGTCTTTGCGGCTGCTGCACCTGGGGTTGTCTTTGTTGCTGAACTTCAGGTCTTTGCTCTTGTCTTTGCGGCGGCTGAACCTGCTGCTGCGGTTGTTGTCTTGGCTGCTGCACCTGAGGTTGTCGTTGTTGATGAACTTCAGGTTTTTGCTCTTGTCTTTGCGGCTGCTGAACCTGCTGCCGAGGTTGTTGTCTTGGCTGCTGAACCTGGGGTTGTCTCTGTTGCTGATGCTGCCGAACCTCAGGCCTCGATTGATATTGCTGTTGCCTTTGCTGTCTCAGTTCCTGCCTCTGTTGTGTCGGCCGGGGTTTGTAGTTCTGGACGCCCCAGGTTCCCCGCCTTTCCCACTGTCGATTATTCTGCCAGCTCTTCCAGTTCTGTTGAAGTCGCCGGCTGGGAATCCGTTCATAGTCCCACCGGTGCCCGTACCAATTACGGTCTCTGTAGTATCCTCTCCAGCCCGGGTCTATATCGAAGTAAAAACTCGGAACGGTGTTATAGTAACTCCAGCCCCGGTTATAATAACGCGAGCGGTACCAGCGTCCTTCCCACGGACGCCACCACCAGCCATTGTAGAAGAAGATGTCCGCGTCGACATCAGGGACGGCGTAGACATACGTATCCGGCAGCACGATCAACTCCGGCGGCGCGGCAAATACGATGGGCGGCGGCAGGGCAATCCTGACATTTATACCTACCTGTGCCATGGTTGGAGCAGGCACTGCAATGACCAGAGCCAAAAGCAATGCTCCTAAAAATAACTTTTTCATTTTGTCACCTCCTGTGCACATCCTTATATTTTGTCTCCCATGGAATCACCGGGTCAAAAGTCTCCCGGCAGGTCAAACATTTCCATCCCAAGACTGTTCCTGGGGAACGCAAAATTTGTCATAGACCAGCGCTATGCGTATGATGACGAGGATCATAACAATGTCATAGCAAATGGCCTGCCAACGGCCGAAGAAACACCATAATTATGGATTCATCCTTTGATAACAGGCGTTTAGATTAACAGATAAGGGCAGCAGGAAAGCATGAAGCCATTTGCCTGGCCTCAATATTTGGTGGAACCTCAGCATCCTGAGGGATGCGCTGAGGAGAGGCAGGATGTCTGTCATTGTACGACCGGGTCACCTCCCAGGTAAGCACTGATGCGCTGTTCCATTTGAGCCGGGAATTCCGGTACGGGGCCGAATCGCTTTTCGCGATATGCTCTGAGCATGATTTCTCTGAACACCGGAAGCGCAACCCTGCCGCCGGTTTCTTTTCGTCCGAGGGAGCGGTTGTCGTCAAAGCCTATCCGGACGGCAACCGTGATTCCTTCGGTCCCGTAAGTCGAGCCGATGAACAGCGCATCCCGGAACTCGTTTGTCGTCCCTGTTTTTCCCATGACGGCGATCGGGAATCTGCCGGAGTTGAGCGCATGAGCCGTGCCGCCGGGAATTCTCACAACGCCGCGCAGGCCTTCCTGAATGAGCGAGAGTGCACCGTCGGTCAGATAGACCGGAGATTCCCGAATTTCGTTATCGGCCACCACTTCGCCGGAATCGCGGACGACCCTCCGGATCACATACGGCTGGGCCAGGATACCCGATGCCATGGTGCGGTACGCATTGGCCAGTTCCAGTAAATTCACCTCAGACGCACCCAACGCTGTCGAAACATATGGTTTCAGGGGTGTCCGGACCCCCAGATTCCGCGACATCCGCAGGACACTGTCAATCCCGATTTGTTTTGTGATCCAAATCGCAACGGCATTTCTGGATTCCGCCAGCGCCCTCCGGAGGGGGATCATGCCCTTGAATTGACCGTCGTAGTTTGAGATCCATTTTCCCGTCTGCTGCTGTCCATCGGAAACGCTGATGGGCTGATCGGGGACCATCGTGTCAAGATCAAATGTTCCCTGCCGAAAAGCAGCGAGATAGACAATGGGTTTCATGGCGGACCCGTTCTGCCGCAGGGATTTCGTAACGCGGTTATAATCACTGTGTGATGCGGAGCGGCCTTCGTAGAGCTGACGACCACCCGTCTCGGCCAGGATGCCCGCATCCCGGTTTCTCAGCACGACGACAGAGCCCTGGACGAGGCCTTTGGCGCGAGGGTGTCGCTCCTCATAAAGCTCGATGCCGTGTTCCAGCGCCTCGTTCACAATCTGCTGCAGCCGGGCGTCCACCGTCGAGTAAACATGGATGCGTCCATGACGGAGGTCTTCAGGACTGAGGCCGGCGGGGTGTTCTTTCAGTGCTTCAAAGACATTTTCCACGACCGCAGGAGCCTGCGGCATCTTGTTCCTGCGTTGCGAGACCACCTGAACCGGGTTTTGCTCGGCTTCCCTCAACTTGTCCCGGGAAATAAAACCGTTTTTCGCCATGAGCCCCAGCGTTTCATTTCTACGGATCAAGACTCTCTCCGTTTCCCTCGCAGTGGGCGCATAGGTGCGCGGCGACTTTGCGATGCCTGCGAGCAGCGCTGCCTTATCCGCATCATCCACGGTGAACGTGGCAAGGGCCCGGCCAAAATAGTATTCTGCTGCTACCGCAAACCCGTATTGACTGTTTCCCATGTAAATGAGGCTTGCGTATCGGGCCAGAATTTCTTCCTTGGCGCGGTGTTTTGAGGCGAAACGCGCCTGCATCTCCCTTTCGACCCACAACGACAGTCGAATCTCCTCCAGTTTCCGAACCAGCATGTTGACGCTTCGGGGACCGATTGCGTAAGACAGCGCGCGCGGCAGGAATCCACCATGCCGGAGCTGGTTGCTGTTTTCTTGGGCCGTCATGTCTTTGAGAAAATGACCGCGCACGAGCTGTTGCGTGATCGTCGATCCGCCATGCGGGAAAATCGCAGGACGAGGCACCTCGTCCTGCCGTCTAGGCGATGTGAGCCTTGACACCAGGGTCCCAATCCTGACTTTGCCCAGCACGCGTGGAATGATAGAATAGTCAACACCGCTATGTGAGAAGAAGTTCTTGTCTTCGGTGGCAATGATCGCATCACGAACAATGGGGGGGATGTCCTCATAGCGGATATTCTGCCGGTACTCTCTTGCCATCTCAATGAACAGCTGGTCGCTGTTATCATAGACACGGCCGATTGCAGGAAACTCAAAGCGGGCGAATGGTCCTATGTCCGGCAGGTTCGTTCGGTCAAAATAGATGTAATAAAATCCGGCTGCAACCACGGCAGCCGTGATGACTGCCGTGATGACGATTGTGCAAACAAGCAGGAGAACGGTTCCCTTCCAACGCAGTCCGACGAAGCGGTGATCACGGATTTTCCGAGCTGCTGATGGCGAACCCATCTGTATGTGCCTGAATTCATTTAGCAAAAATGTACTTGAACCCTGTTTAGGTTTTTCCCCTGCCGCAATATTTTTCGCCCATTCGCCGGCCTCTTGCTATTTCTTCTCGTCGCGGGCTAAAATCTCTTTTGTCTTCTCACGAGCGTCAGAAAGGTGACCCTCGGCCTCTTTTTTCATTTTCCCGGCTTGGTGCCTGGCTTCCTCAAGAATCTCTTTTGCTTTCGTAGTGACATCGGCATAAATTTCCTTTGCATCCGTTAAAACCCCGATCCCTTTCTCCCGGATATCGGACCTTAGTTCTTTTCCGGATTTCGGCGCAAAGAAAATGCCTGCCAATATGCCCAAAACGCCTCCAATCAAAAACCCCGTGCAGAAATGACATTGTTGTTTCTCATACTCTTCCATACTTAATCCCCCTTTCTTTCCTTTTTGTTTTCTTTAGAAGAAAATGCTTGCCAATGCGCTTAAAACGCTGCCAATCAAAAATCCGGCGAAAAAATGACCTTTCGGCTTTTTTTGCTCTGCCATCTTGAATTCTCCTCCAGGCTCTGTATGAGCCTGTATTGTCTCAATGATACGCCCCTCAAATCCGTCCGAGCAGTAACAGGATCACCACAATCAGGAGGATTAATCCGATTCCGCCGCTGGGATAAGGTCCCCAGGACTTGCTATGGCGCCATGTGGGCAGGACGCCGATGAGCAGAAGGACCAGGATGATGATCAGGATGATTCCCATGCCATTGTTCTCCTTTCCTTTTATTCATTTCAACCCGGATCTCTGCTAAGGAGATTTCGAGATGTTTCGGGCACAGCCCATGTGTTGCTTTTTTATCAGCCAGGGGTTCTTTTTCTCCATAAACAACCCCACAACCCGTGTAACAGCAAACCCGAATCATTTTCTCTTCCCCCTGCCGGCGGCCTTTTATGATGATTTATCCGGAAGTGTTTATGCCACCGCGTTAATACCTTTTCGCCCTTCGGACGCTTATCCCCTGACCCGCTCTCATCATTTGCCGATTTGCCAGAATCACCGGGTCGACGATCTCCCCGCAGATCAGACATTTCCATCCCCAATACTGCTCATGGGGCCCGTAAAATTTGTCATAGATCACGGCGCCCCTGCAGCGAAGACATTTCGTAAGAAGCATTTTTTCCATTGGATTTCCTCCTAAGTCTCCTCCATCCCCGCTTACTTCTTCAGCCTTTCCTCTTCTTCATCTGGATCTTTTTCAGAGGGCCTCGGTTCTTTCGCTTTTTCGATTTGTTTTTGTGCAGGTCCCGGCTCCTTCGGCCTTTCTGCCGCCCCTCTTGCCGGCGGCGTGATCGTCTCTTTGGGTTTCACCGGTGCGATGCGCTCCGGTCTTGCGGGCTGCGCGGGCCTCTCCGGCTGAGCCGGTCTGACCGGCGCTACGCGCTCGGGTCTTGCCTGTTCAGGTTGAACGGGCTTTGCAGGCAACACACGTTCAGGCGGTGCTTTTTCAGGTTGTGGAGGTTTTGCAGGAATCACTCTCTCCGGCCTTGCGGGCTGCGCGGGCCTCTCCGGCTGAGCCGGTCTCGCCGGTGCGACGCGCTCGGGTCTTGCAGCGGGCGGCCCAGGCTGGGCAGGTTTTCCGACGGCCTTGACCTCCCTCTGCGGAAGCTTTACTTCCGATTTCGGCCGGTTCACCTCTCTGGCCGGTACGATATAGTTTGTGACCCTGGGTTGCTCGATCCGGGCCTCGCGGCTGACCCTCCCTTCCGGGAGGCGCTGCACTCGATTCTGCATCACGGAAGTCTTTTCTTTCCTGCCTTCGCGGATGATGGCCTGATTTTTCTGGATTCGATTGATCACGGTATTGTGAGGCTTCTCAGTCAGCGGGACGTTGGTGTAGTTGTACCGCTGCCTGCTCGTCGCGTAATTGCTGATCACCGTATTATTGACGACCGGCGCCGCACGGTAGTTGTTGATGATGGCGGTGCGGTTAATGTTGGTCATCCGGACATCCCTGTAATTGTTCACACGGTAGAAATTGTTCTGGTTGACCACGACGGCATGGTTTGCATAGGCAAAATTGCGGACGTTGATGTTGATCCGCGAGATGTTGATGCTGGTTAAAACCGTCGCATGAGGGCCTCCCCAGTTGCGGTGACTGTAGTACATCTCGCGCGGCGCCAGAGGCACCCATCCCACGTAGGCGCCACGGTGAACCCATGAAACCCTTCCGGGATACCAGAAGAAGCCGACATTGAGTAAGGGGAACCCGACGCGCACGCTCACCACTGGCGGGGCCCAGTACCAGGAATTCCTCACGTAGATCCAGTTGCCGTAATGGTGGGTGATATAACCGAAGCGTTCTGCCGGAATCCAGGTCTGGTCTCCGTACCAGTCGGTCCAGCGACCCACCGTGAAGGGCGACCAGCCTACAACGACCCGAGGCCGCCAGAACCAGCGCTCCGACCCTTCGTAGGGAACCCTCTCCCACATTCCGTTCTCTTCAAGGGCATACGCCTCGTCCCGGAGGCTGGGCGGAAGATATTCACCCGAGCGCCCCCTTGCCCTCGCCTTTGCCATCCAATAGTTTTCACGGGTCGCGTTCCACCGGTTCCATTCAGGATCGGCGAATCCCTCGCCTGACGATACCTGGCTCTGGTCCGCGAGGATTGAAGGGGAGCCCGCCGAGACGTCGTACCTGGCATCCGTTGCCGCGTGGACGAAACTCACTTTTCCCCGTATCGCGACCGCTTCAACGGCGTTTTCGCCCACGTAGAAGTCGAAGATCGTATCGGGATAGGCGATGACGTACCCAAATGGACTTGTAACCTTGACAACGGTGTCTGAGCTTTTGTTGTAGAACCGGGCCACGCCCGAAGCCACGTCCACTTCGGACAGGTCCTGATCGAGAGCGATGAACTGGATCTGTGTGCTGTTCCCCGTCCTGATCCAGGTCCCGTTGGGAACGATCAGTTCCGCCATACCGCGGCCTCCTGAATAAAGGGTATCTTCTGCACCGAAAGGCGCATCCCTGACCACGGCCACCCAGTCATTCTCCTCAGGAACATAGCGGAGGAGATCTCCTTCAACATGATATATGCGGCCAACCACCATGGACGGCGCGTCTGCTGCCGCGGTTGGCGGAACCATCGCCACCGCGATCAGAAACATGCACACCAGCACTCCCAGCATCCATCTCATTCTTTTCATTTGTAGCACCTTCCTTCTTGCCGCCTATATTATGAATCGGAGAGCGCTTCCGGCCTTCTGTCTGCCCCGCTGCATGTTTTAATCCTTATCATGTCACCATCTTGTCAGCGCTTCCATCCCTTGCCTTTATCTTGACCCTTGCCCTTGTACCGGACTTCTTTCGGATAGCGATCCCTCGGCAGATCGATCCAGGGGCCGCCCTGCGACTGAGAGTAGTACCACCGGTCATTGTTGTGATAATAGTGGTAACCCCCGTGGACATAGTATGGGTCTGCCAGTTCCACAACGATCGGAAGGGGCGGCGCGATGACGACGCCGGCGCCGTGAGGTCCCGCAGCCATAACGCACGCTGCACACAGAAACGCTGCCGATAAAAGTGTAAGCCAAAATTTTTTCATCATATCCTCCATGTAATAAATAGAATTGAAGTCATCCCCGGAACCAGCACCGGAATCCGTATTCTTTTCCGGTGCTTTATCTTTTGGCTCGAGTTCCGATGATGACCGGCACTATTCCGCCCGCTAGCGAAGCGCCACCCGTTTTATAACCACTGCGCAATCCCCTTGATCCCCTCAGGGATGAATAATGAAGGGGGGTACAAAGATGCTGATACCCGGCGGTGGAGGCGGTGCATAGACGACCCGCGGCGGGGGATAATAGGCTCGTTCCCTGTAGCCATAGTGGTAGCCATAAGGCTTGCCATAGCTATATCCACGCCCACTCGGCTGGTAGCGGCGGTTGTCATGTTTTCTGATACGTTTATAGTCATCCCTGCCGAGGGCCGGCGCCACGTCTATCGTGCCGATCATGGCGGCCAGGGCAAGCCCCATCAGCATCTTGCCTATGATGGATCTGAAATTCCATGTGCTTGTTGTTTTCATAGCGTCACTCCATTTCCGGATCGATTCCAGTCGCCTTGCTGGCGGAAATCTCTAATTGCATAATATTACTGATTATTTCCTCTTTTGTTTTCCATGTTTCCCATATTTCCCTGTCCGGAAGACCATGTCGGTAATATTCTTCTGCTGATCCGACATGCTGGAATAGAACGCTTCGAAAGGCGGGATGAGCTTTTCCATTTGATCGAACTGGGCCTTGGTAATCTCACGGTGTAATTTCATATGCTCGACAGCGTTCAAAGTCTGGGTGCCTTCAGCCCTCTCCTTGGCACGAGCGTCCCTGAGGGCGTCCATGTCTTTTGCATTTTCCCGCATCACCCGGGTCAGGTTATCCCATAATTCTTTCTGTTCCTCGGTGATCGTCAGCGCGCCTTGAAGCTGTTTGATCTGGGCCTCCGTATGAGCAACAGCAGAGGGTCTATCAAATGCCGACGATTTCTTTTTGCCTGCGGCGGCAAAAGAAAGATCTGCATTGATGAAAAAGATGGCGGCCAGAAACGCCACCAACGCAACAACGAATACAGCCGGAAAAACAACCTGATAAGCCTTTCTTTTCATGATCTGTCTCCTTTTTAGTTTAATTTCTCAGCGCCTGAAAGCGCCAAGAGCTCCAAACGATTGAATTAATTGAATGATGTCTTCACGTGACTTCACTGAAGGGGGCTGCCCGTGGCCCGCAGCCCATTCATCCTGCAGTATGGGGGAGCCCTCCTCAGTTGCCTGCCTTCATCGCTGTTTATCTTTTCAGTCTGGTAAATTTCGAACCTTCTATCGTGGCGCCGGCCATAAGACCTTTCTGGGCAAAGACAAACCCGACAACCGGTTCCTTGAATTTCAGCGTGCTCAGGGAATCATCGACGCCGACATTGATCACGGTGACCTTGGCGTCAACCCCCGCCCGCCAGTTTTCGCTGTTGCGGAATTTCTGCAGGACCTCATTACTCAGGAAGACAATAATGATGTCCTTCTGCTGGCCGCCGATCTGATAGCCGAAAGATCCGGAAACGATATTGTAGTAACCGACCGTTTTCCCGCCGATCCTCAAGGCGCCCTCGCCATACTCAGCGCCGACGATGAGCCCCCCCTGGATGACCTTCGGGATGATCAGGACCCCCTTGGCGGCATCGAGAAACTCCTTCGCGCCCTTGACTTCCTTGACAAACCGGTCGAGGGATGCGTTTACGCTGATGTCGATCTCCTGGGCCGTGTCCGCGTATGAGGCCGCCGGAAAGGTCCCTATAATCAAGGCCATACACACGATGATAAACATCTTGACGCCTGCTTGTTTCATTTTTTCCTCCTTATTTTATTGTGGGATAAACTTTTTGTCATCTTACCTTCTCTCATGCTTTTCCTTCTCATCTCTTTTGGGCTTTCCTTGTCGAGGCTTCGATGGTTGAAGCGCCTCATCGTGAAATCAGTTTATAGCAAATGGCCTGCCAACTGATGAAAGAAAGCTAGAATATTGTATTTATCCTTTAATAACAAAATGTTGGATGAGCAGGAGCGGACAGCGGAAAAGCATGTAAGGATATGTTTGGCCTCAGTATTTGGTGGAACCTCAATATGTTGAGGGATATGTTCAGAAACCTTCCGCTGCATGACATAGAACGAGCTGATCTGCATCAAAGCAGTCTAGCAATTCCTGCTATTCAGGAACCAGGGGTGCATCTCGCCCTTACCCTTGACATCGATGGTGCCGCGTTCTTCAAGCATGAATGAATCATTCAACCGCTGCCGGGTCGCATCCGTGACCTGGATTCGCCCGGCCACGCCCTGCGATTCCATCATGGAAAGGTGCGGCTCAGCAACCTTTGGGAGTTCAAACCAGAACACGCTTCCCACCCCGACGGTGCCTTCCTCGCCGCCCGCCTCCTGTCCGGGACGGTTGAACGCCTGGAATAGCTGTGCCAGTTGTTCCGGTTTCAACCCCGCGCCGGTGTCCCTGATGCTCACGCGAATGTATCCCGGCCTGCTCTCGGTACAATTCAAATCGACCGATCCCTGCTTTTTGTTGTATTTGATCGCATTGGAAAGCAGGTTGATGATAACCTGCTTCAACCGGGTCCGATCGGCAGTGACAAAATATTGTATCTCGAACTGGGGAAAGGTCATGTGGATGCCATGCTGTTGCGCCTGCGTTTCAGTCATGCCCTGGCATTCGAGCATGACTTCAGCCAGCGACACCGGCTCCTTCGACATCGGCACCTGCCCGGACTCTACCTTGGCGAGATCGAGGATCTCGTTGATCAGCTTCAGCAGATGCCAACCCGCCCGAAGAATCTGCCTTATGCTTTCCATCTGGGCAGGCGCCGGCGGCGGGGAATCGGACTCCATCAGCTGGGCGAACCCGAGGATCGCACTCGGCATCCAGGCGTTTGCGTTCCGTGATATCGCGCGCGGCGGCGAATACGCCCTGTAGCTTCCGGTTCCGGTCATAGAAGGTGGTCGCGTTGAGGGATACCACCGTTTGCTTGCCGTCTCTGTCGCGCGCGATGACTTCCCCCGCGTCGGAAATGTCGGCTGGCGTGATCTTGTTCATTACTTCGGCTGCTTTGTAGCCCAGCATGCGTTCCGCGCCGACGTTGAAGATCTGGATGACGCCCTTCGCGTCGGTGGCGATTCTCGAAAAGTTGGCGCTGTTGAAGATCGCGGTCTGCAGGGCCCCGGCCGTAAGCAAGGCATCCTGGTGTCGGACCTCGGTGAAATCCTCGACCTTTCCGGCGGCGGGGCGGAGAATGGCGGGAATGCGGGTTTTTTTGGGCATAGCGGACCTTTTTTAATAAAGTGCGTATTAATCTGGCGGATCGGGCGAGAGCGGCAAGAGAGTCCAGCGCTTCGGCCGTCCGCTTCTCGGAGTCGATCAGGTCCTGCTTCCCCTGCTTCACGATCTCGGTTGCCGTCTGTGCCTTTCTCTCACTACTTCTCCCAAACCTTCTTGACCTGACCGATCATTCCCACTGCCGGCTATCTCATCACCATGCAAGCCGGCAGTGATCATCCCGTCTCTTTGGTCCCGGACTCGGACTACTCGATGGTCATCCGGTTCGTTACGCTCTTCACACCGTTTACGTCGTTGGCGTATTTGGCGGCCAGATCCTTCTCGGCTGCGTTTTTAGCCTTGCCACTCAATGTAACGACGCCCCTCTTCGTGGTGACCGAGGTATTGAGGCCACTGGTCGAGCGATGGTAGAGCAGCGTCATCTTGACCAGGGCGGTGATGGAAGCGTCATCGATCTTTCCGCTTACCGTTTGCGTCTTTTTCGAGGTCTTCGCCACAGTCATCTCATTATTTACGCTTTTAACCCCGTCGACATCCTTGGCATATTCGGTCGTCAGATCCTTTTGTGCCTGGCTGGGCGCCTCACCTTGCAAGGTGACGATTCCGTCTTTCGCGTTAACTTCCGTGTTGAAGCCGCTCACGCTGCGATGGTACAAAAGCGTGGCTTTCACCTTTGTTATGAGCCATAGATCCGAGTTCTCAGCGGGAGGGGTCCCTTTGACTTCCAGCCTGTTGTCCACACTTTTAACCCCGGGCAAGCTCGCCACGGTCTCCCGGGCCAAAGTTTTGTGGTGGTTATCGGCGACAGTTCCAGTCAAGGTAACAGCGCCGTCCTTTGACTGGACCTTAATGTCATCGCCCTTGAGGTAGGTCTTGAACACATACGAATTTTTAGCAGTTGATTCAATCCGGTTATCCGTCTTGGACGCGTAAACGGGTACACTGGTTACGAGCAAAGCGATAACCGCCACCATCATTACCGCCAACTTATACATTGTTTTCATTAGTGCATTCTCCTTTTAGTGTTGTTGCTGTTGTTTTAAAATCCTTTGATCCAAAGACCCTATGCCTGTATCTGACTACTTCTCCCAAACCTTCTTGACCTGACCGATCTTTTCCTGAACTTTGCCGGCCATCTTTTCAGCGGTGCCTTCAGCTTCCAACTTTGGATTATCGCTTAATTCCCCGGCGACCTCCTTGACCTTGCCCTTTACCTGGTGAAACGTGCCTTCTACCTTGTCCTGCGTGCTGGATTTCATGGTATTCCTCCTTGGCCTATTTAACGATCTGATTATTCATATGGACGTGATCCCTTTGACGCTCTTTATGAGGCTTTTTCCGCTCAAGGCATTAAAAGCTTTGGAAAAATTATTCTGGCCCTGCCTGCCCCCCCCTTCCAACTGTGTCTTCCTCATGTGGAACCTCAGCATGCTGAGGGAATTTTTGAACAGTGCGCTAATCCACCCGCATGCTTTGTTAGGGCTCTTTGATAGGATTATAAAAAAAGGATCTGACACCCGCGACGCTGCAAACAGATGGTCAACCTGCCGGCATAGACATCATGCTCACTATTTCCAACCTGGTAAGTGGCAGATATATATTGGCTTCTTTACCCTGTACCGCACGGCTCTCTACTTTTATTCTTCCATGATGCTGCCTGATAAATCGGTAAGCCATGGCGAGGTCCAGTCCATTGCCCTCTGTCTTTGTGGTGAAGAAGGGCTCTAGTATTTTCTTTCTTATCTTCTCATCAACACATACGTATGTACCGACTGCTGCAAGGGAAATGAAAGCGCATGCGCCAATGATGGAATCGTTGCCATTGAGCAGAGATTCGATTTCAAAATGGACCTGATTGATCGTCAGTGGGACCTTGCCGCAACCGGGCATTGCATGTCTGACAAGATGAATCAAGGCTTCCTTCATAAGGGCCCTGTCCGCCATGATCTTCAGGTTTTTTTCCAAGAGCGTTATGGTGACATCAATATTCCCGTCAATATACTGTGGCCAGACACCCTGCACCGTTTTCACAGCCTCGTCGATATCCGCCTCCCGCAATTTAAACCTCTCATAGACTCTGAGAGCGGGGAGGACCTTGATCTGGGGCTGTTTTTGAAGACTTCCTTGCATATCACACCTCCGAAGCTTTATGCAGATCTATTATCTACACATGGCCTTTAAGGGTAAAATCATCATGTGGCCACGAGCAACTTTTTTACCTTCAGGGGTCTAGCTCCCCTTATGTGCAGCCGCGCACCAGATAGATCACAATCAAAATAGGGATCGGGACGCCTAACAGCCACAGCAGGATGTAACCGATTTTACCTGTTTGATTGCGAAATATTTTTAAACTTTTCATGGGATTCCTCATTGATTATTAAAAGGTAACTGCAAGAGGCCTGCCAACAAGCAAAAAATAATTAAGTACCTAAGTTCATTCTTTAATAGCAATGGGTTAGATTGACATGAGGGAACAGCGGAAAAGTATCAAATGATGGACATAGCCTCCGTATTTGGTGGAACCTCACCATGTTGAGGGATACGTTGGGGTGAGTCAGGCAGCCGATTAACATAACTTTGCAGAACGGCTTGCTGAGGCAGATCTTTCTTTAGGGTTTGGGTCATAGACTTCCGGAAAGTTCCGGATTACGTGCGCCGGATATTCTCACTTCGACGGTATGCTCCTGGCGGTCGTCAACAAGGGGGATAGCCTTGTCGGATTGCTCGACGCCGTCAACGGTCACACTCATCTCGCCATTCCCTGGATGCACTTGCAGGACGCTGACGTGATAGACGGTCTCACGATATCGGTAGTGTACCTTGAACGTCTCCCAATCACCAGGCAGACACGGCGCGAAACGCAGCTTTTCTCCTTCGCGCCTCAGCCCAAGGAGTGATTCGAGGATCAGCGTGTACATCCAGCCTGCCGAGCCCGTATACCATGTCCATCCGCCGCGGCCGATGTGCGGCGAAAGGGCATATACGTCGGCTGCGACCACGTAGGGCTCCACTTTGTAGGTCGCAATCTCCTCAGGAGATCGCGCATGATTCAAAGGGTTTATCATCGTCAACAGTTCCCATGCACGCCGGCTGTCGCCCAATCTGGCGAACGCCATTGCCGCCCAGATCGCAGCATGGGTGTATTGACCGCCATTCTCCCTGACGCCCGGAACGTACCCCTTGATATAGCCGGGGTTCAAATCCGACTTGTCGAACGGCGGGTCCAGGAGTTGGACCAAGGCATCGTTCCTGCGAACAAGGCGCTGGTCCACCGCTTCCATGGCCACCCGCGATCGCCCGGAATCAGCCGCTCCGGATAACACAGACCAGCTTTGCACAATCGAATCAATCCGGCATTCGGGGTTCCTTGCCGACCCAAGGGGCGTCCCGTCGTCAAAGTAAGCGCGGAGGTACCATTCACCATCCCAGCCATGCTGCTCGATATTCTGACGCACTTGAGCCGCTTCTCTCCCGCAGCGTTCAGCGAAGGAAATGTCACCGCGCACGCGGGCAACCTCAGTGAACTGCATCAGCACGTCATAAAGGAAAAATCCCAGCCAGACGCTTTCCCCCTTGCCGTATTCGCCCACCCGATTCATGCCGTCGTTCCAGTCACCGGAGCCCATGAGGGGGAGGCCGTGCTCACCAAACCTGAGGCCTCTGTGGATGGCTCGCACACAGTGTTCGTAAAAAGTGGCCGATTCTCCGGACCGGTCAGGCAGATCATAATAGGAGTCCTCATCCGGGTTGACGGGCCGTCCTTCGAGAAAGGAGATGGATTCATCCAGCACTCCCGTGTCCCCTGTGTTTTGAATGTAGCGGCAGGCCGTCAATGGCAGCCAGAGGTAATCATCCGAACAGTGTGTGCGCACGCCCCGGCCCGAGGGGGGATGCCACCAGTGCTGAACATCTCCCTCCCGGAACTGACGAGCCGCGCAGCGCAGGAGGTGTTCGCGCACGAGGGTTGGCTCGGCGTGAATGATCGCCATCACGTCCTGCAACTGGTCTCGGAAACCGAAGGCTCCTCCCGACTGGTAGTATCCGTTCCGGGCCCAAAGACGACATGCCAGGGTCTGGTACATGAGCCAGCCGTTGGCCAGAACATTGAGGGATGGGTTGGGTGTTTCAATCTGCACGGCGCCGAGCGTGTGCTTCCAGTACTGCCATACCGCTTCAAGCGCGCCCCGCGCAGCCTCAGCGCCCCGGAAGCGATTGACCAGGTTGATCGCGTCACGGGCGCCTTGCCCTGCGCCAAGTATGAAGACAATCTCGCGCTCCTGCCCGTCGACCAGATCAAAGGCAACCTGGATAGCTGCGCAGGGATCCAGGGAGGCCCCCACTTTGCCGGAAAGCCCGGGCCGGAGCATAGCAGCCGGATTCTGAAGGGTGCCATTCCGCCCGAGGAACTCCGTCCGGTCGCCGCTCACGGACCGGGTCGAATCGTCCACATCAAAAAAGGCAACCCGGCCGGCGAACTCCGTGTTGTAGGGGTTCCGCGCGAAGAGCGCTCCGCTTTCGGGTTCGATTTCAGTGATCACGTGCATGGCCGATTTCGACCGCAGATCTCCCAGCACCCATTCTGCATATCCCGTGGCAGAGAGCCGGCGGGATCGGCCGGACTCATTTCGCACTTTCAACACCGTGAACCTGACCGGCGCGTCCAGGGCAACGTAAACCCAAAGCTCTGAGCGGATGCCGCGCTCCGTGTGCTCGAAAACGCTGTAGCCGAATCCGTGCCGGCTGGCGTAAGGCATCGCTCCGCGGTTCGGCATCGGCGTGGGGGACCAGAAGTGGCCCCTCTCTTCGTCACGGATGTAAAAGGCCTCCCCGCTGGAATCACTCACGGAGTCGTTGCTCCAGGGAGTGAGGCGAAACTCGTGGGCATTCTCACTCCAGGTGCAGGCAACGCCGCTCTCCGAGATGACGGTTCCGAATTGCGGGTTCGCCAATACATTCACCCACGGCGCCGGCGTCATTTGCCCTTGTGCGGTCGAAATGACATATTCACGCCCATCAGGGGTGAACCCGCCCAGCCCGTTGAAGAAGATAAGATCCTGGCGAGGCAACGCGGCTGTTGCCGAGGGTTTTTGTCGGCGGGTTCGGGTCGGTGCAAGACGCCGTAAGGTCGGCGGGGCAACACGGCTGCGGTCGACCTGCTCTTCCAGCGTTCCCCGGCTGTCGGTGATGATGGCGCGAGCGACCGTTTGGAGCAGGATGCGGTCCTCGTTCGAGATCTGGTCCACAGGTCTGACAAAGATGCCGCCGGGTCGATCGGCCACGTTGGCTTCGATGCCTGCGGCGATCAAACCCATGATTTGATCGTGAAGCCCCTGCCGGTAAACGGAGTGATCTTCATTCCAGATCACCAGGTCCACCACAAGTCCTTTTAGACGCCAGTAGGCATGGGCCTGTACGAGCTGGCGCACCAGGCCGATATTGTCCGGGTCTCCGACCCGCAACAGAACGATCGGGAAATCGCCGGAAATAGCGTACCCCCATAGACCGGATTGTCCGCGGCGGTTCTTGCCGATCACGGTTGCGTCGGCACGCAGCGAGGGATTGGCGTAGATGACAGAGCCGGCAAGGCATCCATAGAGTCGCGCGTCAGCCTCCGTGGCATCGATCTGGCGTAGAACCACCTGGTTATGGGTCCATGCCAGGTCGAACACGCGATCCGCGAAACGCCGATCCTGGTACTTCTCAACAAGGCCCAGACATACTTCACGGGTCGCGCCGATGCCGGAAAGCATATTGATCGTCGCTGACTCTTCCGGATCGAGGGTGATTCGATACCGGATGGCCACAATGGGATCGAGTACGGAACCCTGGCTGTTTGAGAGCGCTCCTGAGAGATCCCCCGGCAGATCCGATGCCATTCGCATGGCTTGTGGATTGGCGACCGTGTTTCCTCGGCCGATGAACTGCATCCGGTCCGTTTCATAGGAGATTTCTCCGACATCCCCGCCCTGGACGGCCATTAAATGAAACATGCATGGCGGGTATTCTTCACGTGAGCGGGGCCGACGAGTGCAGAGAATCGCTCGCTGCCGGCGCATGATCTCGGTCTGAACGAACAGATTACTGAATGCCGGATGCAGTGCGTCCGCTGCAGGCTCTGCGAGAACCACTTCCGCATAGCTCGTGACCTCGATCGCTCTGCGCGTCCTTGCACGGTTGGTGAGGGTGACCCGGCGCAGTTCGATGTCGTCCTCCGGTGAAACCGCGATCTCGGTGTGCGTGTCATAGTCGTGGTCCCGCCGGCGAAACTCGGCGCGGCCTTCCGAGAAAATCGCTTCATAATCCTCCGCTTGTTTGAGCGTCGGCTGATATGCGGTTGACCAGAACTCCCCGCTCGATACGTCGCGAAGGTAACAGAAGGCGCCCCAGTTGTCACTGGTGCCGTCTTCACGCCAGCGTGTGACGGCCATATTCTTCCAGCGGCTGTAACCCCCTCCCGCGTTCGTGATCATCACATGATACCTGCCGTTCGATAATAACTGGACCTCCGGCATCGGCGTGTCGGGGCTGTTGAAAAAGCGCACAGAGGTCTCCAGGTTGTTCACAATCGTACGGATATTGGAGAACTCGGCCGTGTTCCGATGGAACGCCGAGGCCTTTGGAACCCTCTCCTGGAGCAGGAGTATGGTTGCCTGGAACATCGGATCCGACACGAATCGCTTCTGCATAGGACGGTCCAGGAGCAGATAGGCCAGAGAGAGAAGGCTCATGCCCTGGTGATGGGCCATGAACGACCGGACGATGACGCCGGATTGCCCGCGCGGCAAACGCGACGGCGTGTAGTCGATCGCCTCATAGAAGCCGTAATTTCCTTCCAGTCCCTCCCCGGCGAGTCGCTGCAGATTCAGACAAGCCTCCTCGGGCGCTACCATCAGCGCGAGCGCCGATGCGTAAGGTGCAATGACCGTATCCTCGGCGAGTCCGCGTTTGAGTCCCAGGCCGGGCACGCCAAACGCCCGGTACTGGTAGTTGAGACGAACGTCGATCGCGTTATAGCCTGATTCAGACATGCCCCATGGGTGCCCCTTCTTTTTCCCATACTCGATCTGCTGCTTCACGGCCGCTTTGTACGTTTCGTCCAGCAGCGTGTATTCATAGGTCGGCATCACCAGCAGCGGCATGAGGTACTCAAACATCGAACCGCTCCACGAAAGGAGAATCGGTTCCCCACCGATGCGGGTGAGCAGACGTCCCAGGGAAAACCAGCTTTCCTGCGGCAGTTGTCCCTGAGCAATCGCCACGAAAGTGGACAATCTTGCCTCCGAGGCCAGCAGATCGTAGTAACTCGGGTCCCGGCGTCTCTCACCGACGTTATAGCCGATTGCCATGAGATGACGCGTCTTGTCGAACAGGAAGTCAACCTCCATGAGGGCGAATTCGCCGGATTGCAGCGCAAGACGCTCAATGGCCGCAATCCTTGCTCTTGCGCGTTGGCTTGATTCCGTAATGAGTTGTCGAATCTTGCCCAACCACTTACTTTCCTCCGGGGTTATGTCCGGGCCGAACCGCTGATCGATTGCCGGCAGCAACACCTCGTCATACCTTGCCAGTTCGCGAAGCGTCGGGATCTCATCGATGCCGTGAAAGTCGCTGAGCCGGTTCGGGCATTCCGGAAGCAGGATCCACGGGGCGAGAAACGTCAGTTCATCGAGAACGACCCGGCATTGCAAGGCGAGGGCGCGTGCCCATCCCTTCTCCTCGCTATCGGAGCCCTCGGCGTCGGCATCGAGGCTGCCCACCACCTGTGCTGCTGATGCCAGCAGGCCCTCGAGGCATTTTCGCGTTGCTCCGAGTGTTGCCGGCCTGGACTTGCACGCGGACGCCAGATCCCTGTGAAGTTGAGTGAGCCGGGTCGGCGCGGTTCCTCCCGCTCCTTTTGCTTCTCCTGCAATGTCCGCGAGAATTTCGAGTGTATCGCTGAGCCCGTCCAACCATCGCGCTGCCAGGATCCTCTGATCGGGAAGTTCGAGCAGACCAGGCCGCAACGTCAGCAGGCTACCGGCAAGGTTCCCGCTGTCCACCGTCGAAATGTAGGCAGGTTGCAATGGTTGCAGAGACTGCGTGTCGTACCAGTTGTAGAAGTGCCCCCGGTGCCGCTCCAGGGCTTCCATCGTGTGGAATGCATTCGTCGTCCGGTCAATGAGTTGTCCGGCTGAAATGTAGCCAAAATCGTAGGCGGACAGGTTCGCAAGGAGCGCAAGCCCCATGTTGGTCGGCGATGTGCGATGCCCGACCACAGGGACGGGATGCTCCTGAAAGTTGTCAGGCGGAAGCCAGTGATCATCCGGTCCGACAAACGTCTCGAAGAACGCCCAGGTCCTTCGGGAGAGTTTCCGGAGAAAAAGAGTCTGTTCAGCCGTCAATTGTGATGCGGGACGAGTGAGAGGCCTGCTGAGCCACCAGGCGATCGCGGGGGAAAAGAACCAGAGGCCAAGAATAGGTCCGGCCACGCAGAGCGCGGCAGGTCTTGAAAGCGCCAGATAAATCACCGTGACCATGGCGATGACAGGGGCGATCCACATCGTCCGGCAGGAGGCGGCGAGGTTCGTGCGGCGATCGCCGTTCGCATCGCTTGACGGATTCCACTCCAGAAGTTGCTTGCGTGTGATGAGCCGCCAGGCCGAGCGTAGAATCGCATCCAGGCTGAAGAAGGCCTCGTAGGGCAGACATGCAAGCGTAAATGCCGCCTGGGCGGAGTGGCGTCCGGCCGAGCGCACCGCGGCGGCGAGATGCTGCCTGAGCAGCATGTCGCCCGGCTTCTGAAAGAGATCCAAAGTAGAGGCCATCCAGGGGGGTATCAGGATGGTTCCAATGACCGCCAATGTCCATAACCAGAGAGGCGACAAGACCGTCCAGCCCAGGAGCAAAAGCAGGGTCAATGCCGAGGGCACGAGACTTCGGCGAAGATTGTCGAAGATCTTCCATCGTGACAGCCCGGATAGCGGATTCTTCCGGCGGCGCCCGTCGAGGCCGGGAACGCCGGGCAGGAGCCAGCGTGCAATTTGCCAGTCCCCGCGTATCCAGCGATGCCGCCGGCTCACATCCGCACTGTAGGCAGAAGGATATTCTTCGTACAACTGCACATCGCTCAAGAGTCCCGCCCGGGCGTAGCATCCTTCCACAAGGTCGTGGCTGAGGATCCGGTTTTCCGGAAAGCGTCCACCCAGAGCCTGCTCGAACGTGTCGACATCATATATGCCCTTGCCGATGAAGGAGCCTTCGTGAAAGAGATCCTGATAAACGTCGGAAACAGCGCGTGTATAAGGGTCGATGCCAGGTTCACTCCCGAACAGGTGCGCGTACCGTGACCGGTTCATGCCCGGCAGGCTCACGGCGACGCGTGGTTGAAGGATGGCATACCCCTCGGAGACACGCTGTTTTTCCTCGTCGTACCTCGCACGATTGAGCGGGTGCGCCATGGTTCCCACGAACTGCCACGCGGAATCGCGCGGGAGTTGTGTATCCGTGTCAAGGGTGATCACATACTTCACGCGCGATAAGACTTCGGTATTCCCGACGATGCATGAGAAGGGCTCCCTTGAGCCGCCGCGCAGCAGAGTATTTAATGCCGCAAGCTTCCCGCGCTTGCGCTCGTAACCCATCCAAATCCGCTCCCGGGGATTCCATCGGCGCGGACGATGAAAAAGGAAGAACGTGTCGCCTCTGCCGCTCCCGTACTTTTTATCCAAATCTCCGATTCTCTTTTGGGCCAGCCCCAACAGGGGCTTGTCCTCCGGCATGGTTTCCGTGTGTGCATCCCGGAAATCCGTCAGCAGACCGAAGTGCAGGTTTGGGTCCCGGTTTGCCAGAAACCGAACTTCAAGCGCCTCGACCAGGTCCTCGACGTTATCACCACTCGTGAGCATGGTCGGGATCACGGCCAGCGTTCGAGATTCAGGCGGAATTCCTTCACTAAAGTCCATTCGCGGCAACAGGTGAGGCTTGGCCAGCAGGGTTGCCAGCCAGTTTACCAGCGCCACCGCGAGATGACTTGCACCGAACAATGAGAGGATAGCGGTCAGCACGAGCAACCAATCCCGGAACCCGCTGTCAGGGGTCTTTGCCAACAGGATCACGGTGACAGTCAGCGTAATCAACGTGATGGCGCCGAGATAGAGAAACAAAGGAAGGCGGGAACTTACTTTTCGAAGGGCTCCGGAGACAGACCAGCGCACCTGTGAGATTGTTTCGAGTTGCGGCAACCCCTTGTCAATGAGGTAGAACCCGACATGCGCCGCTCGATCGTTGCTGCCCTTCCCGGCCGCGCCCTCGCGGGCCAACCGGATCGCTTTGCGTGCCACTTCGATTTCGGAAAGCCGGCTCTTTTTCGCTATCTTCTCAACAACATGGCGGTACCTGTCGCGGGTGGCAAAATCCATCTTGCCATAGACGCCGTCCGAATCTTCGCGCAGGACGTGCTCGACAACGCTCATCCTCTCTACGAACTCGCGCCAGTCCATCGCCCCGAGAAACCGGAGGCTGCCGATGGTGTTGCTTATGGAAACCTGATCGGCAGCCAGCTGCTGGCTCTCCGACTGCACCAACCGCTCAATTGTCAGGCCGGACTCGGAGAGCCGCTGCTCAATCCAGGTAAGCGGAAGCGCCAGGGCGGGGCCTTGCCCCTGCAAGCGGCGCACAAGCTCCGCGACGAATGAACTCACCATCGGCAGGCCCGACCGCGCCATATCCGCGATCACCAGCATCAGACTTTTCGGGTCCTTCTCTGCGATCTCAATCATCAGGCTTGCCCAGTATTCGGCGCGGTTTCGATCGATTCTGTCGGCGGCGATACGGGCGCCAACGCGCCTGAGATTCTCGATCAGTGCCAGACGCAGCATGATAGGAATCGCCCACAATTCCCCTAACTTCAGGCCGGTCACTGCCTGGTAAGCTGTCATAAAACTGCTGAGACTTTCCGGATCCACACGCCCATCGCCGTGCGAGATCGTCTCCAGGGCAATGTCATACACGCGTGGGAGTCCCGCCGATGGGCCGTTCAGCAAGCGCGGCAGTTCCCGACTGTAGCCTTTCGGAAAATGTCGCCTGGCCGTGCGGATCTGCTCATCGATCAGATAGAAGTTGTCGAGCAGCCATTCCCCGGCCGGCGCAATCCGTTGGTTCGCCTTGACCGCCGCCGTAAGCAGAGAGCAGGCGCCAATGAGGACCTCCTCGTTCTCAGCCAGGCGTGTCAGCAGCTGGTCCGGGGCGCCTCCTATACCCAACGTATGCGAATCTGCCAGGGCCCTGCCATGCTGTTTCATCTGCTGACTGCTCAACAATTCCGATCGCAGCGGCGGCTCGCAAGAGGCACACTTTTGTATCATACCGCTTCCGCGGAAACTCGCCCACAAATGAGACAAAATCCCGGCAACGGTTTTTCTGTTCAAATTCATTGTACGACCGGGTCACCTCCCAGGTAAGCGCGGATGCGCTGTTCCATAACCTTTCCGGCGGCGGGGCGGAGAATGGCGGGAATGCGGGTTTTTTGGGGCATAGCGGACCTCTTTTAATAAAGCGCGTATTAATCCGGCGGATCGGGCGACCGAAGGCGCGAGAAGCATTTCACCTGCTTATATATAAATCCTCACGCCGATTTCCACGCGGGCATCGACGAGCCTGCGGGGAAATGACCAGGATTATAAAGATGGTAAGAGCAAATGGCCTGCCAATAGCCGAAAAAATCAGAAGTTTTAATTCATCTAATAATAACAGGGGATTAGAATAGCAGGGGAGAGCAGGGGAAACCATGAAGTGATCCGTTTGGCCACCATATCCGGTGGAACCTCAATATATTGAGGGTAAGGAGAGCCGGGAAGCTGATTGCCGGGCTCCTCATTCACCGGGCCGGACGATTCCGAGCTCCGGCGCCGTATGATTTATTCACTGAAGGCCCGGTAAAACACGGCCGGGCTGTCTTTTCTGCAGGGATTAGCCTGTGAAGGAATGCCGCGCCTATGGTCGTCCCCCTGGCGTTAAGCCGGCATGGGAAAAGGGGATAATGTAGTACCCCGGTGACACCAGATATCGCTCCAGGAGGGGCTGGAGCAGGGGATACTGCGGAAACGATGCATCCACCATGACCTCGGCGCGCCCGCCCAGGCTGCCTCCTGTGATCTCCCCTTTGACCCGGACATAAATTCCCGGTCCCTCCAGGGCCAGGGAATTCACCGCGATCGTGTTCCCCAGGGTCAGCAGACCCTTCACAGTCCTGAAGAAATTCAGGGGAACCGCGTTGTTCCCGGCAAGAATGCCGCTCAGCCTGGCCTCGTCGATGGAAAAGACGATTTCTCCCCGGGACTCCTCCCACCGGAAGTCGAACGCGAGGTTTCCCTCCCCGTAAATACCCGCCTGCGCAAGGATCGGCAGGCTGCCGACACCGATATGTTCGCCGTGCACCTTTGCTGTCAAGCCTCCGCGCCCCCTGCCGGCGGCGCCTCGCACCCGGCCCTGTCCTATCTGGCCGATCACATTGAACCGGGGATTGAGCTTCAGGAAGGAAAGCATATCCGGCGTAATCGCCAGATTCTGCACAATGACGAGCGCCGGTCCCTCCCCGCGCCCTTCACCCGGCGGGGAGGCAGGCTGGTTGCCACGCGGTGCGCGTATTTTTAGGGAGGCACGTTCGACATGGAGGGTGAAAAAAACCCCTTTTTTGAATCCCGTCAGTTCGAGGGCAATGTTTCGGTCCGCCAGGAATCTCTGCAGATAGCCCGCCAGAAAGGATTCCGGCACAGCGAGAAACCACAGTGCCCACAGGAAAAAAAGCAGGATGGAAAGTGCAACGGCAAATTTTTTGATAGGTAAGCCTCCTGGATTGTCCCTTATCCTGAGTGACGCCGGGACGGCAACCGTAAGGGCAAATCAGGACGCTGCCGCCGGGGTGAAAAGCGAGACCATCAGGGTGACGTCGAGAAGTTCCGGGTTTTCAAACGATTTTTTGATAACGACGGTTTTCATGGCTAAAATCATGGGTGCGTTTTCAATTTTATGAAGCAGCTGCACCATCTCATTGATCGTGAGCTTTTCGATCCGGATCTCCGCGGTCTCCTCGTTCATCTGGTTCGGGGTCTTCCGTGCTCCCGTCCCCCTGATGGATTTCACTTTTCCTGCCATGCCGAGCGCCCGCGAGATATCGTTTATGGCCTGGGCGATGCTCGCGGTCTTCGTGAGCGCTTTTTTCCGTTCGATCGCAGAGATTTTTTCCTTCAAGGATCGATATTCGCCGGCCAACGCGCTAAATTCATTATTTTTATTTCTGAGCGCCGACAGCTCGCGTTCCGCTGACCGCTCCCACAAAAGGTTGGGAAGAAGCAAGAGACAGAGTCCTGCCAGCGCCGCAACAATCAGCACTTTGCGGCGGAAGGCCTGGTCCTGCCGATACTTGCGCAGGAGCATCGGGAATGGATCGATTTTCACCATACTTGATCCTTCGCAACCACGGTAAACAAAACTTTCCCCTGTGCCGCCGGCTTGATGTCGGAAATGGATACGTCCGTCAGGACATCAGAGAGCCTTTTCTGTGTCTTTGCAAGATCATCCATGGAACGCGCCTCGGCCTTCATTTTAATCAGGCCCTTCTCCAGGGAAATGTCCGTATAGACGACGTTTGCTTCCATGCTGCGGGATAATCCCAGCAGCAGATGCAGCGGCGCCGTGCCGGACAGGAGATTCCCGATTTCTCTGCTTTCCTTGATGTGGGATTTCAGCTGGTAGATCTCATCGATGATCTTCTTTTCGCCCGGGAAAAGACTGCCGTAGGAAAGGCGCATCTTCCCGGCGATGTCCGCCGATTCCTTCTTTGTCATCAGCCCCTGAAACAGAAAGTTTGCATGCAGGCTGAACACCAGCAGAAACGCAAGAACAGCCGTCATCCGCAACGCCTTTCCCGTCTTTGCGGAGTCCTTCGTGTACGCAAGCAGGCCCTTTCGAAGGTTGATGGTGGGCTCCAGAATCTCCTGCCCGGCGGTCCTGATGCGGCGGGCCTGATCCCACGGTGCGGGATTCATCAGACGCGGGCCCAGGGAATTGAAAAACGGCTCCCGCCCGGCTTCGTTCCCGTCTCCGGCAGGCGGCCTCAGTTCAAGGGATGTAACGATGCGCGGGTCGATGTTCCTCTGCGCGAGGTCCGCGAGAATACGCTTCAGGACCTCCGTGCGGATGTAAACGACGAGAACGTCCACCGACGCGTCGCTGCCGCCGAGGACGATACTGTCAAAGACAATCTCTCCGGGTCCGCTGATAATGAGATTGGATAATTCCAGCGGGATGACTTCCGCTATTTTTTCCTGATCAGCGAAAGGGAAGCTCAAAACCCTGAAGTCCAGAAGGGTCGCGGGAACACTGACATAAACCTCGTCTACGTTCTTCCATTCTTCCGGGGAGGCATGATCGTCCAGGTTCTTTTCATACATATATCCTTTGCCCGCATCACGAAACAGATAGATCGCGGATGGATCGCCTCCGGAGGGTCCTGAAACGTGCGCTCCGCACAGGGGGCTTTGTGGATGGATATCGATGAAGCCGATCGTTTTCATTAGCTCTCCTGCCAGTGCCTGATTGCGATGCCTCTGCTGCCCGCTTCGACGACGCAGTCGATGATCCGCTTGACCTTATTTTCGGAAGCCGTGGAGATCATCCGGAAGTTCGACGCCTTCACCGCAATCCTGCCCATGAGGGACTGCCCCAGGGGGCCTTCGAAACCCGCCACCTTCACGATATCACTGGTATTTTTGAACGGTTCGAGGGAGCGAAAGCTTTGGATCCGTTCGGCCAGTTCCTGTGTCAGATCATCATCGAGCGCCATCAATACCGGCGTGGAGGCGGTATTGATGTTGATCGTGCCCGCATGGATCCGGCCCATACCGTAAACCGTCACGAGGGGCAACAGTGTCCTGCAGGATTCCGGGTCTATGATCAGGTACAGTTCATCCGGGCTGTCCAGATAATCGTTTTTGGCGTACTCTTCCGAGCCGCTCAGGCGCGGTTCACGGTCAGGGTCTGTCCAGTCGGCGATCCTGTCGGCGATTTGTGCATCGAGGTTCAGATTTTTAAGCAGTCTCCTGAATGACGCATAGGCCTTTGCGTCCAGGGCGCCATTGGGCAAAACCAGCGAGTTGAGGTTGAATTTCGCGTTTTCGTCTTCGATCCTGACCGCAACATGCCCTTCGAAATCCTTCAGGATGTTGACCACGGGAATTTCCATGACGCCCGGATAGGTGTAGGAGTAGTTCCCATAATTATCGGAGAGCACCTTCACGAGGAGGGTCACTCCCGACCGTGCGGCCAGGGAGAGGCGCTGGCTGTACCTCCAGTTGGACAGAGCGGCGCCGGCCGTATAGGTAGCGCCGGCGAATTCCACCACCATCGCCGTCATGAGCGCCACGATCATCAACACCAGCACGACCGCCATGCCATTTTCCGAACGGTTCATAGGGTCCTCCCGACCATGATCCTGGCCGTTTCAAACACGGAAAACGGGACGGCGGACGACGCTTCCTCCCTGTTGCCTTTCATGCGCAGGGTCAGCGTTATTTTCACCTCGCCCGGTGCATCCTTCGACAGAGAGCTATCCCATGTCTTTACCCAGATATCCTGGTATTTCGCCTGCAGGGTGAAGGATTCGATGTCTTCCAGGAGCTCCATCCTGTTCTCTTCGGCTTCCCGGGAAAATGCAGATACCATACTCTTCGTGATGACCAGGCGCCCGTCCCGTTCCTCAATCGCATAGTTGATTTTCGCCAGTCCTTTTATGAGCGGTGTTGTGGTCGTCATGGTCAGCGACGAGGCCTGCCGCCCATGAAAGTCCCGGTCGTTTATTTTAAAAACACAATAAGCGTTATCCCGGGAATACCGGAGGGATTCGAGCTCTCTCTTCAGCGTATCGATAAATGCTCGGGACTCCTGAAGTTTGAGCGACGATCCACCCACCTGAACCACTGCCCGTTCGGCCAGAAAAAACGAGCTGTACAAAGCCGCCAGCACCATGGACATGATCGCTATGGCGATCACCAGCTCGATGAGCGTAAAGCCCCGTCCGCGTCTCTCAAGGATACGGTTCATTGGGTTTCCTCTACGCGGGGAGGGAGGGGAGGCGCTTTTTTCCAAATCAGTTCGGACAGCATGACGCGGGTCTTTCCATCCCCGACAGTCACGGCGATCTCGGTAATTTCCGGGAAAGCGGAATCACGGATCTTCGTTGCATAGCTCAGAGTCTCGTTCGGCGCGGGGAAATGCCCCTCGGTCTCTAAGGGTTCCGTCTTCATTTCCTCGATTTTTTCCTTTGCAAGATTCGTCATGGTCGTTACGGCAAAAAATTTCCCGGTAATCCCCAGATTATAGTTCAGGGTATAGATCAGGGTCATCAGAAGCCCCCCGACAATCGCGAGGCTGACCATCACCTCAAGCAGCGTAAACCCCTGCTGTCCTCGCCATCCCTTCATGCACCAATACCTTCACCCTGCCGCTTAAGGCATTAAAAACGATTTCCAGAGACGATCCCACGCCCGTTAAATGAATCGTGAAACTCTCTCCCGTTCCCGCGGGGCCGAAAAAAACCGTCACCTCCCCGTCGGAGACCTTTCCCCGGGATTGCAGCGTCATGCCGGAAAGATGATCTATCCTCTCCGTTTTTTCACCTTCGGGACCTTTGTACTGTACGACCCGGTCCTTGAAATTGATATTCAGGGCATGAGTCTCTTTTGTGAATATGGCGCTGTCATTGAGATATCTCAGGATGGAGGCAATATGACCCGCGTCAGACTTCAGTTTCCCCTCCTGGCGCAGCGAAAAAAACGGAAAAGAAACCGCCAGCATCAGGGAGATGATAAAAATAACGGCGATCAGCTCCACAAGGGTAAAGCCCTTATGACAGATCCCAGTTGTTGATGTCCGCATCCTTGCCCTCTCCGCCCTCTTTTCCATCGCCCCCGCGGCTGATGATATCAAAATCCCCGTGGAGCCCGGGACTCACATAGATGTAGGGATTGCCCCACGGATCCGGGGGGATCTTTTTCTTCTCCAGATACCCGCCCGGCGGGTACTTTGAAGGGATGCGCCCTGTGGTCGGCTTTTCCACGAGGGCATCAAGACCCTGCTGCGTGTCGGGATAAAAACCATTGTCCAGCCTGTACAATTTTAGAGCCGTCTCGAAGTTTTTTATCTGGAGCCGGGTGTCCGCGATGCGGGCGTCATCCGTCCGTCCGATGATCCTCGGCGCCACCAGCGCCACCAGGATGCTCAGGATGAAAACGACCACGATAATTTCCAGCAGGGTAAAGCCCCGCTGGCGGGAATATGCCCCGCCGCCGATGTCTTCCTCCCGTTTTCTGTTTTCCACCCCTTGATCTCCTCTCTATTTCACAAGCTGATTCAGCTGGAAAATGGGCAGCAATACTGCCAGAACGATAAAGCAGACGACAAGGCTCATCGCGATGATCATCGCCGGTTCAAAGACCGAGACGGCGCCGTCTACCTTCCGGCTGAATTCTTCTTCATAGGATAATGCCGCTCTCTTCATGGTGTCCGCCAATCTTCCTGTCTTTTCTCCGGTCGCCACGAGCTGCAGAAAAACGGGCGGGAATCCCTGCAGGGATGAAGCCAGTGCCTGCCCCTCGGCAACTTTTACGCCGGCAGCCAGAACGTCGGACTCGAGCGCCCGGTTCCCGATGGATTGCGCGGCGAGTTTCAGCACGGTCAGCACCGGCAGCCCCGCACCCAGGAGCACCTCCATGGCCCTTGCGAATCTCGCATAGTAGAGGCTCTGGAGGATGTTTCCCGGCAGCTTGAGGAGGAGCCGGTCCATCGTTTCCCGGTTCCGTCGCACATAATGTCTCGCGTTCCAGAACGCGACCGCCAGGATGCCAAGAATGGCCCACCAGTACTTCATGAAGGCATTGCTGATCACGATGAGCATAACGGTTATGAAGGGGAGCGCCCCCTTCGCATCGTCAAATATCCGGACGATCTTCGGTATGACGAACGTAAAGAGGAACGAAAGCACGACAATGCTCACGCCCATCATCAGAATGGGGTAAATCATGGCGGAACGTATCTTCCCTCTCACCCGGCCTTGATGTTCCAAAAAATCGGCAAGCTTGATAAGCACGGTGTCCAGGGTTCCGCTGGCCTCACCGGCCTGCACCATATGCACATAGTAATCGGAAAACACCTGCCCGTAATCCTGCAATACCCGGTAGAAACTTGCGCCGCCGGAGAGCTGCTCTTTGATCGCCATCAGCATCTCGCGGTCATATCCCTGATACTCATCGGCAACGCTTTTCAGGGCTTCCATCAGCGGCACACCGGAGGAAATGAGAATGGAAAGTTGCCGCGTCATGTTGGGCAGAAACGTGTTGTCCCGTTTTGAAAACAGCTTCTTCCTTTTTCGCCCGGTTGCTTCAACAAGCTCCGCAGGCAGGATTTTTTGCGCCTTGACCTGCGCAATGGCATCATGCAACCCGGCCGCTTCCACGGCGCCATGGACCTCCGCGCCGTCCTGGGCGTATCCTCTGTACTTAAATATCGGCATAATCTTTCTGCGTGACGCGGAGCACTTCCTGCAGCGTGGTGCTGCCCTGCCTGACCTTATTGATTCCGTCCATGAAAAGGGTCTTCATCCCTTTTTCCACGGCATAACACTTGATATCCTGGACGCTCACCCGTTCCGAAATCATCTGCCGGATATTCCCGTCGACCGTCAGGATTTCAAAGATCCCGATTCTTCCCAGGTAACCGCTTTCCCTGCAGAATTTGCATCCCGCGCCCCGGTACAGGCGGGAGACGTCGCCGGGCAGATAGGCCCGCTCCGCCGCCGTGGACGGATAGCTCTCCCGGCAGTGGGGACAGATCGTCCGGACCAGGCGCTGGGCAAGGACGGCGGACAGAGATGAAGCGACGAGAAAGGGCTCCACACCCATATCCGCCAGGCGGATCACCGCGGAAGGCGCGTCCGTCGTGTGCAGCGTGCTCAGGACCAGGTGACCCGTCAGCGAAGCCTGAATGGCGATCTCCGCCGTCTCGTAGTCCCGGATCTCGCCGACCATGATGATATCCGGATCCTGACGCAGAATGGAGCGCAGCCCGGATGCGAAGGTAAGATCAATCTTCGGATTGACATGAATCTGCCCGATGCCCTTCAGTTGATACTCCACGGGGTCTTCAATGGTGATGATGTTTCGTTCCTCCGAATAAATCCGGCTCAGGGCTGCGTAGAGGGTCGTCGTCTTTCCGCTTCCCGTGGGGCCCGTGACGAGAATGATGCCGCTGGTTCTCGCCAGATGTTCCTCCAGGGCCGCACGGTCATTTTCCTCCAGTCCCATTTCCGCCAGGCTGATCAGGCCTTGCCGCCTGCTCAGCAGTCTCAGTACGGCCCGTTCGCCGAAAATCGTGGGGACAATCGATACCCGGAGGTCGAAATCCTGCCCCCCGATCAAGAGCCGGATGCGGCCGTCCTGCGGAAGTCTCTTCTCGGAAATGTCGAGTTTGGCCATAATCTTCACCCTGCTGATCAGCGCATCCTGGATGATCTTCGGCGGGCTGAGCACCTGATGCAGAATGCCGTCAACGCGCATGCGCACATCGAGCTCCTTTTCATACGGCTCGATGTGGATGTCGCTGGCGCGCTCCTTGACGGCCTGCTGGAACAGGGCGTTCAGAAGGCGGATGATGGGTGCGTCCTCGATGAGTTCCAGGAGATCGCGGGGTTTTTCAAATTCCGTGGCCACGGACGAGAGGTCATCGCCGGAAATATTCTCCATGACCTCCGCGGCGGTGCCCACCTGGCCGTAGGCGCGGCTGATGGCATCGACCAGGATTCCCTTTTCAACTTTCAGGGTACGCGGCTTCAGGCCGTATCTCTTGGCGAGTTCGGCAACGGCGTACCCCCCCCCGCTCTTCCGCGACGGCAGCGAGGAGGCAGCCGTCCACCTTCCTGAGCGGGAGGATGAGGTTATTCATCGAGAAGGGAAACGGCGTCTCCCGAATCAGCGCAAGATCAATATCATCGTCCTGGATGCGTTCCGCCCGTTCCATTTTCCTGTCCTGCTCCTCCGTCGTCTTACCCGCACCCTCATGCCGTAAGGCAGAGGTATCCTCAGTATCCGGGAATGACAATACGATCGACCGGTTCGGCCTTCAACACCTCCGACTGCGCCGTAAATTGAGAAGCTGCCGTTTCCACATCCGTCCCCTTCTTCAGTTTGATGTGATACGTGTTCCCCGTTCCGGTTTTTATGACCGCGGCATTCTGCCGGGCAATGACGCCCCTTGCCGCCTCGTCGGTCACACCGTCCCTGAAGGTCACCGTCAGCTCGTCTGCCACGTACTGTTTCCCTTTTTGGCGGAACTCAACCGCTTTATCCTGGGAGAGCCGGCCCAGTTGCTCTGCTTCCGTCACGACGTGCGGCGTCAGAAACACAAGCAGGTTTGTCTTGGTCTTGCTCATCGTCCTGTATTTGAACAGCCAGCCGATCAGAGGGATATCGCCGAAGAAAGGCACCTTTGTCACGATTTCCTGTTCCCTCTCCTGCATCAAACCGCCGATGACGACCGTCTGCCTGTCCTTCACGACCACCGACGTCCGCGTCGAGCGCTTGGTCAGTGTCGGACCGAGATTGGTCAGAATATTTTCCGACTCACCCCCCAGGAGGGCCGAGATCTCCTGATAGATGTCGAGCTTTACGTGATCGCCCGCGGTAATCTGGGGGGTGATTTTCAGGGTAATCCCCACATCTTTCCTTTCGATGGAGGCCAGAACCGTATTCGTTGTCGTCAGATCGCGTTCCCGCTTGGCGGGGAAGGGCACATTCTCGCCGACGACGATCTCCGCCTCTTTGTTGTCCGATGTCAGGAGCTGGGGCGTTGACAGGACGTTGACCGCGTCCTTGAAATCACTGAGGCTGAAGAGGGCGGCAAGCCCGGGCACCTTTACGTCCGATGTCGCCCCCGCAATGAAGCTCTGCGGTATGGTAAAGTAATTGGCGAGCCCCCCCATGGTGAGTCCCGCAAGGCCCGTGATGATGTTGCTGATCGTTCCGGTGTCCACCTTTCCTACCCCCGTAACGAATACCGGCTCGCCGCCGCTGGTCGCCACCGCCCGCCATTTCGTGCCCAGTTCCAGGAGCTTGTTGATGGAGACCTCCGCGATCATTGCTTCGACAAACACCTGCTTGCGGCGCTTATCGAGCATGCTGATCGTCTCCGTGAGATTGCGGTAGTCGGCGGGGGAGGCAAGGACGATCAGGGCGTTGGAGGCCTTGTCCGCGGTTACCGTCATCCCGCTGACAGCTTCGAAGGCCGATGCGGAGGCGTGGCGCTGGGGCTGCGACTGCGCGGTCTTGATGACGGTTTCCAGCACCTTTGACAGTTCGGTGGCATCCGCGTTTTCCAGGAAGTAGATGTTGATCATCCCCCGTGTTTCCGACGGCTTGTCGATCCTGTCGACAATCGACAGGATGTTCGTGATATTGCCGGCCGAGTCCACAACGAGCAGGAGATTCCCCGGGCCGAAGGCGGATGCGTATCCGTCTTTCGAAATGATGGGCTGGACCAGCTTCAGGACTTCGGCCGCGGAAATATGTTTCAGCGGGATCACCTGGGCGACGTAGCCCGCATTGGCCACCTGCCCGTCCTGCTCGAATTTCAAGCCTTTCTGCCGGGCTTCCGCAACGGGGATGATGGAATAGGCATTCACGCCGGAAGGGATGATTGTAAACCCCTTTATTTCGAGCACCGCCTTGAAGAGATCGAAGGTATCTTTTATCGAGAGCTTCACCGGCGCAATGATCGTTATCTTGCCTTTCACCCGCTCATCGAGGATGAAATTCTTGTGGGTTATTTCACTGACAAATCTCGTGATAACCGGCAAATCCACGTCCACGAAGTTAAACGTGACCTTCTGGTCACTCTTTGTGGCCGCCGACGTGCCGGACGGTCCCGACAAAGCGAACAGCGCAAGAATCAGCATTAAAGCGGCGACCTTTCGTGTTGTCTTCTCCATAGCGTGCCCGCGCTCCTTATCTGATTTGATAATTCATGGTCATCCTGTTCTTGTCCCGGATGATGTCGAGTTGTATCCCAGCCATCCCCCGCAAGGCCGTAAAGGCCTGGAGTGCATTTTCGGGATTGGAAATACCGGAACCGTTGATCCGTAAAAGCACATCGCCGTTTTGCATGCCCAGGCTTTCATAGATGCCGCCCTTCCTGACCTCGCGCAGAACAAATCCCTCCTGCTTGTCCTGCGTCATGTTCGGGACAAACTTTGCATCCATCATGATCTGCGTGGGATTATCCAGGGCGTGCTGTATCGCTTTCTGGTCTATGATGTATTCTCCCTTCCCGAGCGATCGCACCGGGCCGGAAGCCGCCCCGCCCTTCAGAGAAGCCATTTCGCCCGGGGCAACCATATCGATCAGGGGGATTTTGATCTGCCTGCCATCTCTGCGGATGAATGCCTGGTATTCCCCGACTGCCGTCAATTCCCCCGCTCCGAACACCGATTCGCCTGTTTTAAACATGGCCTGCTTGCCGTCCTTGCCGACGAACACGGCATAGCCCCGCTTCGCAGGTCCGGCAATCGTTCCCATGAGCTTGAGGTCGGAAAGCAACGCTTCATCGGCAACGGGGGGGGCGTCCTTCGCCAGGACGGCAGAAATTCCGAAGGGATTCTTCCGCAGGAGGGTCTCGTATTCCTGAAAATTCTCGCTTGCCGGTTTTATCGCTTTCTGCGCGGAAGATGAAACCGGGTCCGCATTTTTCCTGTCAACTGCCGTGATGACACTTCTGGCAAAAAAACCGAGAGAAATCAGGATCAATATCCCCAGCGTGAAATTCACGACGGTTACTATTTTCAAATAGTGAATTTTTCCGTGAAAGAATTCCATACTGAAAGGCTCACCTGTCCAAAGCGAGTAACGGAAACGTGCAGGGACAGCTTCGTTCGTAAACGATCCCCTATCGGCTGACCGCGGCGGGAGGGTCTTGCATGCTTAGAATAACATCCGTCACCGGCCACTACGGAAACCGCTGCCAAGCAGGTGAAAACTCTCATGGAATCATGAAATTGTCAAGCGAGATGTTTCATTCCTTTCGTGATGAGTGACACCATTCGTTTTTGATTTACAGCATCCCGGAATGCAACCCTCCTGAAAACATCTTAACTTTTCCGGGCCATCTTGTTTCAAAGGCAAGGGCCCGGGTCAAGGTAAAGCACCTCTCCGGACCCCTGCATTCGTGCTCCTATTTCACGACGATTTCAAAGAGGACTCTCATGTTTGCCTTTGCCGCCTTTGAGTAAAGCTCTTTGGGCGCCGCTTCGTGTACGGCCGGGTCTGCCTCGCCATAGCCGATTGTGGAAAGCCTGCCCGGTGTAATGACGCCTTCGTTAATGAGGTATTCCTGGACAGCCTTTGCCCTTCTTTCGCTTAATGCCTGATTGTAGGCTTCAGTGCCGGATGCAGAGGTATACCCTGCAAGGCGGACTTTGGCGTTGGGGTTATCCTTCAGCATCTGGACGTTTCTTTTCAGGATTGCCTGCGCTTCCGGCTTAAGGGTTGACTTGTCGAAATCGAAATGCACGTCCTCGAACGCAAGGATGATGATCTTCGGCTCTGCTGCCGCGGCCATAACCTTCTGCTCGACCATCGGCTCAGCTGCAACGATAACGACCTTCTCCACAACCATCGGTTTCGGTGGAGGCGGTGCAGGTTCAGGCATGGGTTCAACCTTTGCAACCGGGGCCGGTGCGGGCTTTGCCTTGCCGCCGAACGCAAAAGTTATTCCAACAGTGACTCCGATATTGTGGTAACTCGACTGGAAAATCTCGGTGACGATATAATCTTTGAGATCGACCCTGAGTGCGATATTGTCCGTCAGCCAGTATTTCGCTCCCACACCAACATTAAAGGCGGCCATGTCCTTGGTCGATATCACTGGTTGATAGTGAGCCCCTCCGAAACCGACAACGACAAAGGGATTGAATCTACGATCCGGCATAAAGTGATAGACGGCATCGAGATGATACAAAGTAAGGTCCACCTTATCCATGGGGCGTTTGAACTGTCCTTCATAGGCATACCTTTTGTTCTTGTCATCAATGTAAGTTCTTATAAATTCCCCGGCGACTTCAATCCCCCAATGCCTCGTGAAATTGTAGCCAAGCCGTGCGCCATAGATGGGGGCGGATTTCAGATTCTGATCCTGCTGGAAGAAATTGTACCCGACGAACGGACCCACTTCAATACTTCCTGCCTTTATCTCGGAGCGTGCTGACAAGGGTAAGAGAAAAACAAAGGCAGCTACCATCAGCGCCGCGCGATACATTGTTTTCATTGTACGTCCTCCTTTATATTATTTTATTATGTTTTGCCGTTGCCCTTCCGGCTCTTTGAAAAAAGCCGGGTGGGATATCTCTGTGCTAAAGAACGAGGCGTTGTAGTGAGGCAAAAGGGAGACAGGCTGAATTATGAAAAATAACCTGTTTTCCCTTTTTGCCTGCGTTCATACCGAATTCCTCATGCCTTACGGGATGGCAATTATGTTGGTATCAAGTGTCACAGCGCTGTTCGAAAACACACGGCCACCGAGCAACGTTGTATTCGCGCCCAATGTACTCGCGGCGCTCGCATCCGGCATGATGGTGCCCAGGAATGCGTTATTGGTGCCGATCGATGCTGAACCTGTTGGCACCCAGAATATGCTGGTATTGGTGGCATTCGCGGTGCCGCCAAGTGTCAAATTTATAGTGTTTGCTGAGGTCAAATTACCGGTGGACTTGAAGATGTATACACCTGGAGTGCTTATGGTAAGGTTCGAGCCGACAGACATTGCACCTGTGACGCAATGGACGCCTGGCGCCAGCCCCACCACGGTGGCAAAATCAGTCGCAGCAGCGTAGCTGAAGTCACATGCACGGGCGCTGGCACAGCCAATGGCCGTCAGCATATCGGCCTTTGCGGCTACAAACGGCGCATCGACCCCGGTGTATCTGGTGCCGATGACCGTGCTAGGGCTAGGAGTACCAATAGCGGGGACATACGATGCTGCGCCGACATCACCAGCGACCGATGTCGGATTGGTAACAGTGAGTGTAGCTCCGGCCGCCGGGCCAACCAGCACGCCAAAGCTAGTCGCCAACCCCATGTCCACAGGGCCTGGTCCTAAGCAGCTTACGGGGCCACCACCGGGCGGAAGGGCACATACCGTTGCACTTACTGTAAATATCCATACTTTGTTAGCTGCCAGCGTGTTGCCTTCCTCGTCCTTGGCCGCGGTGGTGATCGTGGCGGTATAGTCGAGGCCAACTGTCAGAATGGCTGCTGGTGTAAAGGTCGCCGTCCTGGTTGTCGCATCATAGGTGACTGATCCTGGAACGTTTATGCCGGTTAGAGTTTCTTTCACCGTAAAGGTTCCGGGTGCGGTGATCGATGAAGCGAGCATCGCCTTGCTGAAGGTAGCGGTGACTAGCTTGTTAACACAAACATTTGTGGCAATATAAAAAGGGTCTGCTGTACTTGGAGGGTCTGTAGAAATCACCGTGGGCGAGTTGCTTGGCAGCCAATGGCCGGTATCTCCACCCCCTCCGCCTCCGCATGCTGCAATAAAAAAAACACCTGAGATTAACATAATCAATGCAAGACAAGCTTGCCGAGCCTTAAATCTTTTCATGACCGCTCCCCCTTTCTTTTCTGTTTCATTTTTTATGATTACAAGGATAGTAAAATTTTATTAGCAAATGGCTTGCCACGAGCTGATGGGAAATCAATATTTTATTTTATCCTTTAATAACAGTAAGTTAGCATGATAGAAGCGAGCAGGGGTAAGTAAGAAACGACTCATTTGCCCTCAGCATTTGGTGGGGCCTCAGCATGTTGAGGCATGCACTGAGGAGAGTCAGGCAGCTGATTCAGGGATGGATAAAGATGGGTGGGAACAGGATACTGATGCCCGGCGGTCGGGGCGGTGCGTAGAAGACCGGCGGCGGGGGATAAAACCCGTTCCCTTTAAGTTTCATCCCCGGCGCTTGCATGCGCCGGGAGCTTGTGAACCAACATATTGAATTAATTGAATGATGTCTTCACGTGACTTCACTGAAGGGGGCTGCCCGTGGCCCGCAGCCCATTCATCCTGCAGTATGGGGGAGCCCTCCTCAGTTGCCTGCCTTCATCGCTGTTTATCTTTTCAGTCTGGTAAATTTCGAACCTTCTATCGTGGCGCCGGCCATAAGACCTTTCTGGGCAAAGACAAACCCGACAACCGGTTCCTTGAATTTCAGCGTGCTCAGGGAATCATCGACGCCGACATTGATCACGGTGACCTTGGCGTCAACCCCCGCCCGCCAGTTTTCGCTGTTGCGGAATTTCTGCAGGACCTCATTACTCAGGAAGACAATAATGATGTCCTTCTGCTGGCCGCCGATCTGATAGCCGAAAGATCCGGAAACGATATTGTAGTAACCGACCGTTTTCCCGCCGATCCTCAAGGCGCCCTCGCCATACTCAGCGCCGACGATGAGCCCCCCCTGGATGACCTTCGGGATGATCAGGACCCCCTTGGCGGCATCGAGAAACTCCTTCGCGCCCTTGACTTCCTTGACAAACCGGTCGAGGGATGCGTTTACGCTGATGTCGATCTCCTGGGCCGTGTCCGCGTATGAGGCCGCCGGAAAGGTCCCTATAATCAAGGCCATACACACGATGATAAACATCTTGACGCCTGCTTGTTTCATTTTTTCCTCCTTATTTTATTGTGGGATAAACTTTTTGTCATCTTACTCTCCTGTCTTTCCTAGCGTCGTCCGTCACGGCCTCCGTCCCGGTCATGACCTCCACCATCCCGGTGATGACCTCCACCCCTGCCGTCTCCATGCCACGGTACCCAACATCCTCCTATAGATACAAGCAGCATCACTAAAACCATTGCCAGCATAATCATTCTCTTCATCATACCCTCCTTTTTACCTCCTGAAAAATTTTAACAGCCATTCATCAAACAATGCCGGTTCCAAAACCTCAAAAAATTCACTTTCCGGTGAGTTGACCCATTGTATAATCAGATAACAGCAAATGGCCTGCCAACGGCCGAAGGAAAACCAGAAAATTTTGTTAACCCTGTAATAGCGAGTAGTTAGAAGAACAGGAGAGAACATCAGAAAAGCATGAAAGGATTCGTTTGGCCTCAGCATTTAGTGGACCCTCAGCATGTTGAGGGATGATTTGAGGGGAGGGGGATGGTCTAAAGCGGTGCTTTTGTCTTTGGCCGGACGACCTTGAGCTTATGCATCCTGGCCCTTAAGGTGCTCGGGTGGAGGCCCAGGATCGCGGCGGCCCCGTCCTTTCCCTCGATGCGCCACCGGGCTTCTGAAAGGATCTTGATGATCTGGTTTCGCTCCGACGCTTCCAACGTCCTCACGGCGGATGAAATCTGGGGGGAGGACGTTTCAAGTATGTCCGCCAGTTGCAAAACCGGACCGGGACTCAGAATCACGGCCCGCTCAATGATGCTTTCAAGCTCCCGGACGTTCCCGGGCCACGGGTAATCCTGCAGCACCGTCATCGTCTCCTTCGGGATCGACATGATCTGTTTGCCCACTTTCTTGGAATATCTCGCGATGAAGGCCTGGACCATCAGCGGGACGTCGTCTTTGCGCAGCCGCAGGGGCGGGACCGTGATGGGGAAGACATTGAGCCGATAGTAGAGGTCCTGCCGGAACCGGCCTTTGCGGATCTCTGCCTCAAGGTCGCGATTGGTCGTCGCCACGATCCGTACATCGACCTTGGTGGTCTGAGATGAACCCAGGCGCTCAAACTCGCCATGCTGGATCACCCGGAGCAGCTTGGCCTGCAACTCCAGCGGCAGCTCCCCGATCTCATCGAGACAGATGGTGGAACCATGGGCGATCTCGAAGCGGCCGATCCGCCGGGTATCGGCGCCGGTGAAGGCCCCTTTCTCCCTTCCGAATAACTCGCTTTCGATTAAATTCCCCGGCAGGGCCGCGCAGTTGACCGTGATCAGGGGCCGATCCTTGCGAGGGCTCATCCCGTGGATGGCGGCGGCGATCAGTTCTTTTCCCGTACCGGTCTCGCCGAGAATCAGGATCGTTGTGTTCATCGGCGCAACTTGTTCCGCGCGATAGAGAACATACTTGAGGCTGTCGCTCTGCCCGATAATGTTCTCATAGCGATGCTTCATCTTGTTCTCTTCACGGAAGTAAATATTCTCCGCCTCAAGCTGGGCTTTCAATGTACTGATTTCAGAAAGGGCCGCCTGAAGATCGACCGTCCGCTTCGCCACGCGCTGTTCGAGCTCATCATGGGCCTTTTGCAGCGCATTTTCAGCCCGCTTGCGCTGGGTGATGTCTTGCGCGTAGATACGCACGACATTCATATAGGCATAAAGGACGATGCTCTCGACAAAGACCCTGCCGTTTATTTCCACCTCACGGGATACGTATCGCCCAACGTCTGCCTGTTCCAGCGTTTTTATTATTTCGGCCATATCGTTCGGGAGAAAGAGGCGAACATCCTCCGGGGCCTTTAACTCCTTCAAAATCTTAATGGTTGCAATGTTGTAGAAAAGAACCTGCCCCTTAATATCCGTCTCGATGACCGGATGGGGATTCAGCTCGGGGAATGAAGCAAGATGCTCAATCTTTTCCTCCGCCTTTTTTTGCTTTGTGATATCAGTGACTGCGGTACCGATATATCCGCCCTGGCCGTCGATCTGTTCCTTCGCCACGCTGTGGAGCTGCGCATAGAACGCCTCGCCGTATTTTCTTTCAAGCCTGATGCAACAGGTCTGGCTCCCCTGTTTTTGAACAACCTCTTTGCGGTGCTTCGAAAAAATCTCCCTGTCCGCCGCCTCCCCGATAAAGCTGGCAAAAGGCCTCTTGAGCAGCAATCCCCTCTCGATTCCCAGCAAATGTGCGCCGGTAAGATTTACCCCCTCTATCTGTCCTTTTGCATCAATTGTAAAATAGCCGACGGGTGCATATTCATAGAGTTCGGCATAAGCATTCCGCGATGACTCAAGCTCTTCCTGGGCGTGGCGCAGCTCTGCATTCTGCATCTCCAGTTCGACCTGGTGGACCTCAAGTTCGTGAACCAGCTTCTGCGCCTCTTCCGCGGTCCGGGGCGAATGCGATTCAGCCGTTTTCGTGCGCAACCGGTTTTCCGCACGGCGGCGCAGTTGGGTTGGTGTCATCAGTCTCTTGTCTTTGGTGACGCTCATGGCTGTTGCCTTAATTCAGGTTGTCAGGATAAAGATGGTCAGGGAACGTATCCCGTGTGACGGCATCCTTCAACCTTTATCCTGAAGCAGTTTCTTAAGTTTTTCATTTTCCTCTCGCAGTTGGGCCTCCAGCGCCTTGGCCGCGGTGATGTTCACGAAGGTGATCACGACTCCGTTAATGACGTCCTCCATGGTGCGGTAGGGCATGATGCGGACTGAAAACCAGCGCCCGTCGGTGGCGGAGATCTGCTTTTCCGAAAAGGCCAGCGACCGCAGCACCTTCCGTGCTTCTTCGGTCATCCCGGGATAGAGCAGGTCATTCGTGATATCGGAAAGCGGCCTACCGACATCGCCCTGGATCAAATTGAAGAGCTTGTCCGCCCCGGTGGTGTACCGCCGCACACGGAGTTCGTTATCCAGGAAGACCGTGACGATTTCCGTGCTGTTGAGCAGATTCTTCATGTCGTTGTTCAACCGCGAAAGGTCATCCATTTTGGACTGCTGCTCGGCGTTCACCATCTGCAGCTCTTCGTTTAAGGACTGCATCTCTTCCCGGGAGGTGGTCAGTTCCTCATTGGTGGATTGCATCTCCTCATTGGTGGACTGCAGCTCCTCGTTGGTGGATTTGAGCTCCTCCTGCGAGGATTGCATTTCCTCGCGGGTCGTCTGAAGCTCATCGCGGCATTGCTGGAGTTCCTCCTGCAGTTCGAGAACCCTGGCGGCGCCGGCCGGTGAAGGCCTGGAGCGCCCCCGGGCTTTCTTTTCCGGGGGTGTCGCCACGTCCGTAAAGACGATCATCACCATCCCCCGCAGCGCCTCCGGCTCTGTGATCGCCTGGACAGTAATATCCACGGCCTGCTTGTTGCCGTTGTTTGCCACCTTGAGCCCCTTGACGAGAATTGCCTCTTTTTGCCGGAGCGCTTTCTGGAAGGCGTTCCCCAGATCAAAACGGAGTCCTTCACGGGCCATGGCGAAAATATTCCAGTTGGCCTTGCCGGCCGCGGGTTCCAGGTACTTGCCCGTCCGCCCATTGATATAGAGGATATCCCCCTTGTCGTTGACCAGCACGGCCGGTGGGGAGAAGCGCTGCAGGAGCAATGAGTCCGCGAGCGACTGGAGATTGGCGGCAGGTTTCAACATCGTTGACTCCTTGGAAACGCCCGGCAGGGCGGGGGTAAATGAGCCGGGGAACACCACCGGTTCGGCCGGAAGGACCGATTCGCACCGCCGAAAAAGCCTCGACTTGATGTTCAGCGGCGTGAAAAGATTTGTAAACGTGCTGACGGCCTCCGCGCTCCCCAGAAACAGGACGCCGCCGGGGTTCAGGCTGTAGTGAAAGAGCGGCAGGAGCTTTTTCTGAATTTCCGGCGTTAGATAGATCAAAAGGTTGCGGCAGACGAGGATATCCAGCTTGGTAAAGGGGGGGTCCATGATGATGTTCTGCGTGGCGAAAGTCACCATCTCCCGGATCTCCTTGCCGACCTGGTAGCTGCCCTCTTCCCTGATAAAGAACCGGCGCAGGCGTTCAGGAGAAACGTCCGCGGCAATGTTGTCCGGATAGAGCCCCTGGCGGGCCCTGTCTATCGCGTCCCGGTCCAGGTCGGTGGCAAAGATCTTCAGCGTGAAATTTCCGTTGGGTTTGACCTGTTCCACCGCCTCCTTGACGGCAATGGCCAGCGAATAGGCCTCCTCTCCGGTCGAGCAGCCTGCCGACCAGGCCCGCAGCAGTCCTCCGGCCGGGCGGCCCTCCAGGATCGCCGGGATCGCCTCTTTCTGCAGTTGCTCCCAGGCCGCCTGATCGCGGAAGAAACTGGTCACGCCGATCAAAAGCTCCTTGAAGAGGAGTTCGACTTCCTGGGAATTCTCTTGCAGATAGCGGACATAAGCAGAGATCCCGTCGATCTGGTGAAGAATCATGCGCCGCTCGATTCGCCGGTATAAGGTGTTGTTCTTATACATGGAGAAGTCGTGGCCGATCTTGGCCCGCAGCAGGATGATTACTTTTGCCAGAGCGCCATGGTCCTTCTCATCCAAGGGGCCTTCGGCCCTGGTGATGACGAGAGTGTGCCGGAGATAGTTGATGATCTTTCCGGGTAAATCCTCCGCACGGGCGACCACGTCAGCCAGACCGGCATGAATGGCGCTTCTGGGCATGCTGTCGAACTTGGCCGAGGCAGGGTCCTGCACCAGCGCCAGTCCCAGCTTTTCCTTGATGGCCCGAAGTCCCATCGTGCCGTCCGAGCCCATGCCGGAGAGGATGACGCCGATGCTGTGTTTCCCCCGGTCCTCGGCCAGGGAGCGGAGGAAGAAATCAATGGGGAGACGCAGGCCGCGGGGCGCCGAAGGTGTAAACAGGTGCAGCACACCGTGCAGAATGGACATGTCCCTGTTGGGGGGGATCACATAGACACAGTCCGGCTTGACCCGCATCCGGTCCCTGGCCTGGAAAACCTGCATCGCGGTGGCGCGCTGGAGCAGTTCTGCCATGATCCCCTTGTGGGTCGGGTCCAGGTGCTGGATGATGACAAAGGCGATGCCGCTGTTTTCGGGTACACGCCGCAGGAACAGCTCCAGCGCCTCCAGCCCGCCGGCGGAGGCGCCGATGCCGGCAATGGGGAAAAGGCCGCCCCTTTGCCTGGGCGGGGTAACCGCCGGCGAAGACTTCTGTCGTCCAGTTCCGCTGAGCGCCTGCTTTGTCTGCCTTTTCACGGGGGTAGATATATCAGAATTTGTGTAAATGTAACAAGAAATATTCACATTTTTTAAAACTTCTAATCCGTTTCTTCTCTATCCGGCCGGAC
>Ga0351901_1030_pt1 | contig 48041 bp, 45 predicted proteins | sample BONcelHT113001D4_FD_206875 | JGI IMG/M metagenome (GOLD analysis project Ga0351901, IMG submission 206875) | Enriched cells from coal bed in the Powder River Basin, Montana, United States - BONCAT cells T11 rep1 HSBNCT.T11.300.1.D4 ...
ATGGATACGAGTTATCTTCCGGATTTCTATATTCCAAGAAATCTGACTGATGGTCAGGAAGATATCCCGACTGTTGCATCCTATATAACAAATGGGAATAATTTCCTGGCTGGTGGTTCATATGCTGAAGCAAACAGGGCTTTTGAAAGTGCTATCACCCTCAGTCCCAATTCATTTGATGCGTGGATAGGCAGGGGATATGCCCTTGAGGGATTGAATCGATATCAGTCTGCTGAAGAATCCTTTAATAAAGCGATAAGTCTATCCCAAACCCGGGAACATGCATGGGCTGCATATGCTGGAAAGGGTCGTGTCCTCGCCGAACTCCAGCAATATGAAGGAGCAGCATCTGCGTACAATACTGCAATTATGCTGCTCGTGGACACCCATACCGGAATAACTGATGATCTGGTGCATCTTTATGTTAGTCTTGCACAGGCAGAAGAGAAGATCGGAAATATTGAAGGGGCATCTGCCGCAATTAGGGAAGCAGAACGACTTAACGGAACAGTAAGTTCCCAAAATTCTAAGTTCTCTTCCCTGCTGCAACCTGGCAGTTCGGTCTGATTTCCATTCTTTTTAAGTCACATAGGATCAATAAACTTCTCTACTTGCAGGATTGATAACTAGTAATTATGGTTCATCATCTTACCATAACACAAAGACCTGTCAGAATTCTTTCGGTAATCACTTTTCTGGCTATTTGTATATTCAGTCTTGTTCTTACCGCTCCCGTGTATGGAGAGGTTGGATACACTCAGAAATGGATGGGTCCGCCAACCTGGCTTTTTGAAAAATTACCTGGTGCAACCTTTGAGCCTTCACTATTCAAAGGAGCAGAACTGAATATCGATATAGGATTTGTAGTACATGATTACATCAATGACGGGAAAGATTTTCTCAATGAAGGGCTTTTTTTTGACGCTAAAATATCGTTTGATAATGCTCTTTCTCGAAAACCGGATTCATATGATGCATGGCTTGGTCGCGCATATTCCCTTGAGGCATTAAAGCGGTATCAGTTTGCGGTTGAATCATATGATACTGCTATCAGGTATTCAGATAATGAGAAATATGCATATCTTGCCTATGCTGGAAAGGGCCGTTCGTCGCTCGAAAATCGTAATTATCAGGATGCAGCTGATGCATTTGTCCGTGCGATTGAGTTATATCCTGAATCTGCTGATTATGACCGGGACAACCTTGCTGACTGCTATGCAGGGCTGGCTGATGCTCTGCAAAATCTTGGTAAGACTGCTGAATCAGATGAAGCAACCAGAAAAGCAGAAGATATCAACGCAACCCTCCCCTCATAAATACTGTTTTCATTCTTTTGGAGATATGCTGAAGAGATCCTTTTTACCCAAAAACGTCAATTGAACAATATGACTTACAGGTTATTTCTAATACTTATTGCATTGGCAATAGTGTTCTGTCTTACCTGTGGAGTGTGTGGAGATCTCCTAGACCAACCCGGCTTTATTACACTAGAACGGGGCCCGTGTTTTGGATTGTGCCCGGTTTATTCTGTGACGGTGTATGAGAATGGATCATATATCTATCAGGGAGACTCGAATACACCTCATCCGGAGTATCTGGTAGGAATAACTAATGAAACAGTGTTTTCAGAATTGGTGAGTCGGTTTGATGAAGCCGGTTTTTTTGGGATGAATGACAAGTATACAGAATATCTCGTGACTGATATGGCGTCAGCAATTCTTACGGTTCAAACAGGAAACCAGATAAAAACAGTAGAGCACTATTTTGGTGATATGAACGCACCCCCGATCCTCTATGACCTTGAGAATGCCGTAGATACTGTGCTTAATCTATCACCGGTGAATTCGTCATCCGGGTATGAGATGATACCCGGGGAAGAAATATAAACCCGATTTTGTTAGCCTCACCTGCCCGCATGCAGTGGATTGATATCGATACCTGTAACAATCAGAATAAAGGCCGGGATACCCAGTGATACATACTACCCATTATAACGCAATTAAAACGAGGGTTCATGAGATTTTCGATGATCCTGATAAAAACGACCCGATTGCCCATCACATTCAGAAGATATTAGCCCTGGTTGTTCTGGTAAATACTCTGGCAATTATTCTGTTGACGGTTCCAGCAATCAGTGTATCCTATGATTTTTTCTTAAGTCCGCTTATTAATCTTTGTCTTCTCGTCTTCACCATTGAGTATGCCCTGCGAATGTGGTCCTGCTCTTTTGCACCGGATGTTCTTGGAAAGGTAACTGAACGAATCAGGTATGGTCTTCATCTCTATCTCCTCGTGGATTTCTTCTCTATCGCTCCGTTTCTTTTTCCGTTTTTCTTTCCTCAACATCTGGCTCTTCTTCGATTGCTTCGTATGGTTTCAATCTTTAAACTGGGGCGGTACTCCCGATATTCAGAATCGTTAGAACAGCTCAAACGGGTTCTTTTCCGCAAAAAAGAAGTCTTTGTCATAATGCTCTTTTTTTTGGTGTTTGTCGTGCTCTTCTCCTCGACAATTATGTACCTGGTAGAAAATCCTGCGCAACCTGACAAATTTTCAAGCATACCTGCTGCAATGTGGTGGTCTATGATGACGGTAACGACCGTGGGATATGGAGATATCGTTCCAATAACGCCGCTTGGAAAATTGCTGGGTTCGGTCATAACCCTTGCCGGGGTGCTGGTTCTTGCCCTTCCTTCAGCTATCCTTGCTACCGGGTTTATTGAAGAACGGGAGAAAGCGAAGACGGATGATCCATATCATGAGATGGACCGTATTCATACGGATCTTATCGGTTATTTCAACGGTCTGCATGATCAGGGCCGGATAACTGATCAGGAATATACCGATCTTACTGGGAAGATCACCCGACTGAAAGAGGGGAACCGGTAGAATTATCGCCATTCTTAAAAAAGCGAATGAATGTGTCTGGTAAAAAGAAAATTAGATAGAGATAACTGCATCCCCTTTCTTCATAAGCAGGCTGATAATAATACTCATGATACCAAAGAGAAGACAGTAGATACCAATCAGCACAATAACCAGCATAGATCCCTCGGTTGGGATCGGCACTACCCCGATAAGGAGCCCGAATATGATGGCTATGAGCCCGCTTATCCAGAGAAGGAACCGGTGCGGGAGATCTACCAGCGAGATCGCGAGAAGTATCTCAACAAGACCGGTAATGATCAGCCAGATCGCTATCAGGATTGTTAACAGAACAACCATCCAGACTGGGGAGAGGAAGACCATAATCGCGATGATGACGCCGATGATCGAGAGGATAAGGACAGGGATCCGATGCTGGATACCCGTTTCTGTAGACATGGCCATCCCACCGGTGACGATGGAGATGATAAGCAGAAATATTCCGATGATATATGCGATGACGTCCTGCATGGCAACTGGCACTGCAAAGCAGAGGATACCGATGATCAGACCAAAGATACCACGGGCTAAAAAGCCCCCACGAGTAATTATTTCAACAGACATGTTCACACCTTATTGTTCATTATTATTCAGTTATCTATGCCTAATGCAGAATTTCCTGCAGTATAATGACATTACATATACCATCTCCCGATTATGATCAACTGGATCACTCTGCCTGAAGTTTCTTCTTGGCTTCCATCAGTCGTTTTATCTCGTCGTCAGATACCGTCGGATATGAGAGTTTGAGACCCTTTATTGCTGTCACGATTGCTTCGGCTACCGCGGTCCTGGCTACCCATTTAAAATCTCCCGGAATTACGAACCAGGGAGCAATCTCCGTGGAGGTAGCCTCAAGCATATCCTCGTATGCTTTTGTGTAATCATCCCAGAACTGCCGCTCGGCAAGGTCAGCGACGGAGAACTTCCAGTATTTTTCTTTATTCTCAAGCCGGTCAAGGAGTCGGCGTTTCTGTTCTTCTTTAGAGATATGCAGGAAGAATTTGAGGATGAGTGTCCCGTTTCGAACAAGGTGCTTCTCAAATGCATTGATATCCTTATAGCGACCACTCCAGAACCCATCCTCCTCTGTTCCGAATTTTTTAGGAAAATCTGCGAGGATTTCCGGGTGCACTTTAGTTACTAGTACATCCTCATAGTAGGACCGGTTAAATATCCCGATCTCCCCTCGTTCTGGGAGCACTTTTGAATATCGCCAGAGGAAATTGTGATTGTGTTCCTCTGCACTGGGCACTTTAAACCCATGAACCGAGCACCCCTGGGGATTGACCCCTGACATGACATGACGGATGGTTCCATCTTTTCCTGCAGTATCCATTCCTTGCAGCACAATGAGAACGGCATATTCCCGTGATGACCAGAGAACATCCTGAACTGCTGCCAGGGCCGTTCGGTCTTTCTCGAGCATCTCTTTGAGGAGATCTTGTGATTTCTCTTCACCAAGTTTCTTCATCTTATCGTTTTGAGCCCAGCCAGTCTCATAATCATTCAGCCGAACTTTTTTTCCAGGTTCTGCGATAAATTTTTCGATGTAATCTTTAACTCTGGGTCCTTTTAGTTCCATAATGTATCTCCCTAAAACAACGTTTTTATACTTTCTTCATCTGATATGACGCGGTGGAAAAGAGGGGCTATGCAGCCCCTGCTGATTCTTTATTTATCGCGATGATATCATCCAGGACTTCCCCAATCTTTCCCTTATACTGGGACATATAGAGGTTGTAATACAGTCCCCGCATTGCCATCAGTTGATCATGGTTCCCTTGCTCTACAATCGCTCCGTCATCCACGACGAGGATCTTGTCACTGTCCTTGATGGTTGAGAGCCGGTGTGCGATCGAGAACGAGGTCACTCCTTCCTGAAGTTTCCTGATAGCTCCCTGTATCACCTTTTCAGTTCTGGTGTCCACATTGCTTGTTGCCTCATCAAGGATGAGCATCTTTGGCTGGGCAATCATCGCCCTGGCAATAGTTAGGAGCTGACGCTGACCCTGAGAGAGGTTAGCTCCCCCATCTACGAGAACTGTGTCATATCCATGAGGGAGGCGATTTACAAATTCATCACAGTCGGCAGCCTTTGCAGCAGCGATGCATTCATCGTTTGTTGCTCCTTCCCGGGCATACTTGAGGTTGTTAAGCACCGTGTCAGTGAAGAGGATCGGCTCCTGAAGCACTACGCCGATCTGCTTGCGCAGACTGTCCTGCAGGATATCAGCAATGTTAATGCCATCGACGAGGATCTCTCCGCTGTCAATATCATAATACCGGGTGAGAATGTTGATTATCGTGGACTTTCCAGCTCCGGTCGGTCCGCAGAGTCCGATTCTCATCCCTGGTTTTGCTTCAAAGTTTGCTTCCTTCATCACTCGTCTGCCGGGAACATAACTGAAGTTTACATCTTTGAAGATGATATGGCCGGTAACCGGCGGTAGCTCTTTGGCTCCCGGCTTATCTTTGACATCAGGCTGGGAGTCCAGGATCTCAAATATCCTTCCTGCACCAACCATAGCTGAGAGCCAGAAGTTGTAGTTGAAGAAGATGAAGAAGAGCGGGAGCACAAAGAGGAGACAGAATGAGATAGCACTGGAGAGTGCACCGATTGTTATTGTCCCGGCAACCAGCATCTTCACGCCAAATATGGCGACAATGGCTATCGAGATGAACGAGGCCATCAGGCAGAGCGGGGTTATGAAGAGTGCAAGAATATGTGCCTTTTCACCTGCTTTTGACACATCGGTTGATATTGATGCTTCTTTCTCTGATGATGTCTTCTGATGCCGGTTTGAGATGACGGTCCGCTGCCCTTCCAGTGTCTCTTCCATGACTCCGTTCAGATCACCGAGGCGAATCTGGAGCATGGTGAACGAAGGGCTTGATACATGGGCGAGGACTGCCACAAATACTGCAAGGATGGGGATGACAACCACAGCAACCCCGGCAAGAAGGGGGCTCAGGGTGAAGAGGGCGATGATCGTGAGCACAAGCATGATTGCTGACTGGATGGTCAGACCAAACGGTGCCTGGAAGAGGTTGTTTATCGTATCCATATCGTTTGTGACTCTGCTCATTAGTTCACCGATTGGCTGCTTGTCAAAGAACCGGAGTGAGAGCGTCTGCATATGCTCAAATATCTCCTGCCGTAATCTGAACAGAGCGTTCTGAGTGACATCGGTGATGAACCTGAATCCAAGATACAGACAGATGAGGGTGGTGACACTCAATCCACCCATGATGATGGCGACATTGTTTATCGATCTGATATCCTTTGTTGTTGACAGGATGTTGATAACATCGCCAAGAAGGAGATTGACATAAAGGAAGGTAAACGTCCCGATAATCAGAAGCACAAGGGAAACCAAGAGTTTTCCTTTTTGAAGCATCAGATACTTCATCAGTCTTCCAAGAGTTCCCTTCCTGATTTTCTTCTCCTTTACCGGTCCGGTTGCAGCATCACTCATGATACATCCTCTTTTCTAAGACCGCCAAGTTGTGAAGCGAAAATTTCCTTATAGAGGGGACTTGAGGTTATCAGTTCTTTGTGAGTTCCTACAGCGACTATCTCTCCTTTATCGAGGATTACGATTTTGTCCGCTGCAAGAGCAGTACTCACCCGCGAAGAGATGATAAGCCGGGTTACTCCTGCAAGGAACTGTGGTAAGGCACCGAGGATCTTTCCTTCGGTCTCAACATCCACGGCACTGGTGGAGTCATCGAGAATGAGAATCCGTGGTTTTACGGTGAATGCGCGGGCCATAGAGAGGCGTTGTTGCTGCCCGCCAGAGAAATTCTGACCCTTGCGTGAGACTGAAGCATCATACTTATCTGGGAGACTTGAGACAAATCCGTCAGCGTCAGCAACCTTTGAGGCCGTGACTGCCTCATCATACGGGATATCAGGATGTCCGAATGAGACGTTGTCAATTATCTTTCCTGAGAAGAGGAAGGCCTTCTGCAGAGCGATCCCGACTATCTGCCTGAGATTATCCTGAGGGATATCTTTTACATCCACTCCGTCTATGAGGATTCTTCCTTTGGTCGGATCATAGAACCGGGGGATCAGACTCATCAGGGTTGACTTCCCTGACCCGTTGGATCCGAGGAATGCGACCGTCTCTCCGGGAGAAACTTCTAAATTAATACTCTTGAGTGCTTCAGTCTCACCGGTTTTGTCATAGGTGAATGAGACATTCTCAAATATTACTCCCCCTTTCACTTTGGTCAGGTCCACTGCGTTCTGGTGCATTTCGTCCTGCACATCAGGAACGGTGTCCCATATCTCACGAATTCTTCCGGCTGATGCTTCAGCAGAGACGATCTGGGGGATGAGGAGCGATAGTTGCCACATCTGGGCGACGATGATGAATACATACTGGAAAAAGGCCAGAATCTCACCAACTTTCATCGTCCCGGCGATGACAGCAGGACTGCCAAACATCACCAGGAGGAATGTGGCAATTCCCATGATGAAGAGTGCAGAAGGAAGGGTGAATGAGTTGGTGTGGAGTGGTGCGAGGTTCGTATCTCTGAACTCATCGTTCACCTTTAAAAATTTGTCATTTTCGTATTTCTGGCGGACAAAGGCCTTCACCACCCGTATTCCTGCCATATTCTCCTGCAGGGTGGTATTCACAATATCATAGCTCTCCTGGCGTGCCTTGAACTGCTTTTGCATCTTTACCATCGCATATCCGAAGACACCCAGTGAGAGAAGGATGACAATTGCCATTATCCAGAGCAGATCCGGACTGGAGAGACCGACCAGAATGACTGATACTAAAATTGCAAACGGAGCCATCAGTATGGCCCGGAGCATCAGTTGCACCCCGATGTTGATCTGGTAGATGTCACTGGTCAGACGGGTCAGCAGTTCACCGGTTGAGAACCGGTCAAGGTTGCCGAATGAGTAACTCTGGATCTTTTTGTAGATATTGTTCCTCACATAGTTACCAGTTGCCTCAGCGATTCTGACCGAGTACACGACATTTGCCATACAGAATACCCCGCAAAGCACTGCGAAGAGTGCAATGAGTACAGCATTTTGTACTGCTGCGTGTATGTCAGTTGCATCATTGATGATTGTCGACACCTGAAGCGGTATGAAGATCATAAACGCGGCCATAAGCAGGGCAAATACCTGGGATAGTGCTATCTTCCCCCAGTATCCGCGATAAATGATAGTCATCCTACGTAAATTGGGTAAAAATCCCATTATTATCACTCTTTTTTATGAGGGCAGGAATTACTTTGGTTCTGCCCTTTTCTGGCACCATTACTTCTCTTTAGTACCTAAAAAAAGGGGTTATCGGAGGGCTTTACCGGGATAAAACGACACTTATTAATAGTACTTGTACATTCTGTAGTGCAAAAGGGGCCTCTAAAAACGTGGTCAGAAACTAATTTCCTGGATGGTTATGTCTTCTTTTTCTTTTTGATTCTGTAATGATATATCCCTGCAGATTTCGAGTATGTGATAAACTGAGCTTGTTTCATCCTGAAAAATTGTTGATACACTTTCAATAAAGGCAGTGGTTCCATTTTTCCTGATAAGATTTGATCGCTGTCTGCTGACTTGTGCGGACAAATCTCCTGAAGAAATTTTATCTATCCTTTTTCTAATGTCATTACGAACCTTTTTGTACACGTGTAAGGGCATTAGTTCAGACCATGATAGGTCCATAATTTCTCTAGGAGAATAACCAAGGATGTGTGATGATGAAGGGCTTACATAAATAAAGCGTTCGGTAGTACTATCCATTAGCCATATGAGATCACCAGAGTTCTCGGCAAGAAGGCGAAATTGCTCTTCACTCTTTTTTATGGCCTCCTGATTCTGTTTACGCTCTGAAATATCCCTGGCAATAAGGCAATACATATCATCAGTCTTCTTATCTATCTTGCTGATTGATATCTCAATATTCATGGGGGTTTTACCCGGAATACCCATTATTCCTTCGCATGAGAATGGACAGTCGATAAATATCGGGAGATTGGATGATATTGGAATAAATCCGCTCTCTTCTGGGATAAATGTGATAATATCGGTTATCAGGCGCCCTGTTATCTGATCTTGCTCTGTATTCGCGAGGTGATGAGCCCGATCATTTGCATATCGTATCATCCCCGAACGTTCCAAAAAAAAGATAAAGTCGTACGCGTTATCTACCGCATGCCTTGCTAAAGAAAGTTCTTTCTCTGCATTATTTCTACGGAATATCTCCTGATGAAGTTCTTTATTAATCGCCTGAAGTTCGGCAGTACGTATTTCCATTAATGCTTCAAGATTACGATTCGCAATAATTATTTCCTGCTCTATTCGTCTATATTTTGTGATGTCAAGACCTATTGCCTGATATTCAATGAGATCTCCATGATTACTAAATATTCCTTTGATATCCCAATGCTCAAATGATAGGCCGCCTTCTTGATTAATTCGTTTTATATCCAGTTCTATTTCAGGACTTTGTCTTGTTATGGCCTGTATCCGCGAGGTAACTGATTCAAACTCATCCCGTGGATATTCTGGTAGAAATGGGAGGATATCTGGTGGCGGAGAAGAATATCCTATGTGAAAAGCAAAGGGGGTATTCATATATCTAATGGTCAGGTCTCTAGAGATCCGGATATTAAATAGCGAACGAATTTCCCATGAAGACTGCTGTTTCTCCTTATAATCAGTTTTTCCTCCCTGATAATCGTTTATCGGTGAATGGATCTGAACTTCAAGCGCTGCTCCGGGACTTCCATCTTCAAATACAATCGGGATTGCTTTTAGGTCCGCGTGTAACTGTTCGCCGTTTACTTCAAAGTCAGCAGGATGCACCGATGGTGTCCCGTTCAGGGCATCAGTGATTCCCCGGAAGGTTTCATCAGTGAAGATAGTAGATATCACGTGTGAATGAGTTGCAAATCCTGTAATCTCCCGGAAATTTTCAGCCTGAAGGTTTGCATCTATTGTTGACTGATTGCTCGTGAAAAGAAATACTGGATGGTGAGAATAATCTTTGATGAATAATGCGGGGATTCTATGGCTTATCCGTATGTATCGCGCTGTTCCGACATGGATGAATTCTATCTTTCCTTGCGCCTCCATAATTTTCAGGTATTTCACCAACACGTTCCGGTGAATCCCAAGATGCTCTGAGAGAGCAATAATACTCTTCCCATTAGAATCATCATGAAGTGTTGCAAGTACTTCGGTAGATATTTTCCTGTATCGGTTGATGGTATCTCCCCCTGATTATTCTCTTATGTAATAGATTCATCAGTGCCCACATATGAAGATAGGGGGTATCGCACTACGAAACCTGGGTTGGTGGAATCTTTTTCTCTCATTAATAGATACTTCTCCATCTAAATCAATCCTGGCGGTATAGACACTAGTATGCACTACGAATGAATGCCCCTAAAAATCCATCGTGAAAAACAGGAAAACCCAAATTATCTCTCTACTGACCTGATTGATCCTGAAGATATTATTATTGACGGGGCATGTTCCGGAGTATATTGGAATTCGGTTTCGAGCATTTTTTCCATGGTGGGTTTACCGCCCAGCTCATCACCGTCCATGGTATTGGAGATCTCAAGGATGGGATTGATGCATACCGGGCGATAAATCAGGTTATTTCCAGAAATTCTGATTAAATGATGCTTATCACAAGTGTTGATCAGATCCTTTTGGCGAAGGAAATGCATAAACTCGGGATAATTTATCATATGCAGGGGGCTGAGAATCTTGGGGCAGATGTTGCAAATCTGGAAATTCACTGGAGATTGGGGCTTATGGTTTTACAACTTGCGTATAACCGGAGAAACCACTGGTGTGAAGGGTGTCTTGAACCCAATCAGCATGTTGGGCTGAGTAATCTGGGAAGACGACTGATTCCTGAATGTAATCGTTTAGGGGTTGTTATTGATGGTTCCCAGACATCCTGGGGATCGGTTATTGAGGCTTGTGAACTTTCAAAGCATCCGGTTATCTGTTCACATTCTAATCCCTACTCCATCTATCAGAATATGAGAAATATTTCTGATGAAGTTATTTTCGCAATTGCTGACACTGGTGGAGTTGTAGGGATAACCAGTTTTCCTCTCTTTGTATCCGATGAGAGACCGGCCTTGATGTCTTCATTAATGCACCACTTTACCCATGTTGCTGATCTTGCGGGGTCAGATCATCTTTCTATCGGTTTTGATTATTTTTTTAGAGATTTTAATGAGAGGAATTGGAGTGCCATGGTTCGAACCGGATGCTGGGATTTGGAAAATTATCCTTCGCAGGAACACTTAATCTGGCCGGAAGGTCTTGAGGATATTACCGGAGCGATTCCAAATCTTGCCCAGCGCCTATCTGATAGTGGGTTCTCCCGACCGGGGATAAAAGGGATCCTTGGGGGGAATTTAATGAGAGTATTTTCGCAGGTATGCAGACCTGAAGGGGCTCTTTCTCCCATTAATCCGAAATAAGTGTTCTCCTTTGGCTGTGCCTGGTCATCCCTTTCATTGTATAATAATTACCCCTGGTTATCGTAACCCTATGATACTATGCCGATTGCATGAAAACTCCAATGGTGCCCATTGGGATCCTTAAACATAACGCTTACGATAGAGTTTTTCATGCAAAAGGAGATGAGGACCGGTCTATTTATGAAGATGAGAGTTCAATTCATACAATCGGAAACGATTTCTATGAAGACCTGTCCTGTCCATCATCATAAACCGATAACACATACTTGTGCTATCTGTAAAGTCAGTTGTTGTGAAAAATGTGGAAAAATCTGCCGGGGATGCCTCACGAAGATTGGTGTGGTGATTGTCCTTGTCATGCTTGTCGCATGGTCTATTGTGGTGTTTGGGATTTTTTAAACCATTTGATCTACTCCATAATCTGTTTTTATCGTTTTAATTGAGTGAGATTTATGGGACAAAGTGGAGAAAATAAGGAGAAATGATGAATACCATGGCACAAAAGCCGGTGACGATTTCATTTCGATCGCTTGCAAGTCTCTATGATCCTGATGATCCCTGGCCTGAAGATCGGCGTGGTCTTTCTGAAACGGCAGAAGAGCAGATTGCAATCAGGGTTGAGGGACGACTAACAGGACTTCATGCAAGGCATCTTGCACCGGTAGAGATTGAGGTGCCTGCATCTGATCTGACTGATGAACGAAAAGAATTAGTTCCCTTAGCGATAAAAACCCATTTTATGAGCAGGGCTGATGATTTCGTTCTTGAAAAACAGCGGACCATCAGGATCGGCCTTCGTGAGTTAAGGTTGACAATCGCCATATGTATTCCCTCGTTCCTGGGTATTGCGCTCTCATCCCGGCTCGAGCATGATCCCCTTGCATTAGTTATTCAAAATATTCTGGTAATCTTTTGCTGGGTTGTAATCTGGCAGCCATTCCAGTCACTGGTCTTTGACAGATGGACCCTCTCAACCAAAGCCCGGGTATACCGGCTTATCGCAACGATGGATATCAGAATGACAGGAAGGGATGGATATTAACCTCCCATCTCTCTCTCTTCCTGCTCTTCTTCTGCCATAAAGGGTTGCTCCAGAGAATGGAGGATAGGATCCGGTGTTGCAGGGATTTTTGACTCGTTTGGATACAGTGATCCTGTGGCATTCAGATTACTCATGGCCCGTGTTTCGGACTGGTTAATCGCTTCCTGGAGATTTTTACTCTCCTTTTCTCCGCCTTTTACTGCTTCAAAAGGAATGATCCCCATAAAGAGCAGGAGGAGAACGAACACAATTATCACCATTAGTATCCCAATGATTAACGGGGTTGCCGGGTTTCCTCGCGATGAAACAGGCATCTGCGCCCGGGTTATTGCATCTGGTCTTCTATGTGGTGGCATGATAGTTTGTAAGTTCTTATTGTTCTATTGCAAGGGTAATAATCATATGCTCCATACCTGGTCATTGCATTATTACTCAGTGTGGTGCCCATTGGGTGCCCCAAGTGCAACGGATTAAAAAATTTCATGCAAAAATATAGGAATTGTGGATCTTCATCAGTTCTGATGAATTGGTATCCTCCCGACTTTTTTCTCCTTTACCATGAGGATAAGGACCAGGGCGATTACCTGGATTGCCGTGCAGAACAGGAACGCAACGTCAAAAGCACTTGCCAGCTCTGCCGGTTTAAGGGTATGCGCTGCAACCTGCGCCATCTTTGGTCCAAGAGAAAATGATGCAACAAGCAGCGTTACCGTAACGCCAAGGGTAGAACCAAGGTTTGTCATCATTTTAAGCAGGCCTGAACTCATGCCACGCTCGCTTTCCGGCGATTCACTCATAATCGCACTATTTAATGGAGCATAGGCAATCCCGGCTCCGGCACCGAGGATAAAGAGATAAAGCGCAACTTCGTGGGTCTGACTACTTACCGATAGCTGGGATAAGAGGAAGAGTGCACCGATCATGACAATAAATCCAAAAATTATTGGTTTTCTCGTTCCGATAACATCTGATATCTTTCCTGCTATCGGAGCGGTGAGAATGTTTCCAACCGGAAGGGAAAGAAGTAGTGCACCGGCGGTCCCGGTTGGCAAATCCTTAACGATCTCCAGGTAGAATGGCATGAGAAACATCACGCCGGCAAGTCCCATCTGCAGAATCAGGATGTCAATATTCTGAAATGTGTAGGATCGATTTTTAAATATTGAGAGGGCGATGAGAGGTTCAGGAACCTTCTTCTCCCTGAAATAAAGGGCTGCCCCTGCGACCAGCGCCAATACAAGTCCCCCTGCCCCACTTGTTATCTCTCCTGCCTGCACGTGGTTCAGACCAATAATCAGACTGCTTAACGCGATAAAAATCAGTAATGCTCCCACCGTATCAAGCCGTGATTTTGCAGCAACCGGGGGTATAGTGGGAATTACTCTGATTCCGAGCAGGAGGGCAAGAATTCCAACCGGGATGTTTACGTAAAAGATGAATTGCCATGAGAAACTGCTGGTTAAAAATCCGCCAATTACCGGTCCGAGTGCGACTCCAAGCATCGTAAACATTGCGACTAGACCTAAAGCCTGGCCTCTGACTTTCTCTCCCATATATGCAGTAACCATGACAGAACCAAGCGCCGCGATGATAGCGCCGCCTACTGCCTGGATCATCCTGAAGAAGATGAGAAGATCTATTCCCGGGGCCATCCCGCATAGGGCTGATCCTGCAGTAAAGATGGCGAACCCTATAATGAAAATCTGTTTGTACCCTTTTATGTCACCTAGTTTAGCTGCTGCCAGAAGCAGACTGACGAGAATTATCAGATATGCGTTCAGGACCCAGGAAGCGAGGACCGTGGAGACACTGAATGCTTTTGCAATGCTTGGCAAGGCAATGTTTACGATAGTTGCATCAAGGCCGGCCATAAACGATCCGAGGGAAATAACAAGGACGATCAGAAGTTCTTTCCCTGTCATCCGTAAAGAAGGGTCTTTTTCCGGCATAGGAATCTGTAATTATCTTGTGGTGTGTCTTGATTATAAAATGCTAGGGTTTCATGGTTACTTCTGTCGTGGTTGCGAAAAACTGGATCTGGTGGCTGCTCTAATTCCTGAAACACATATTTTCTCAGGATAGTCATCCCTTCTGTGATGTGGTAAGAACAATACCTGTAAAATTGCGAAAAAAGTTATTGGGTTAGTGATGGCGCTGATTCATTTTGCATTATCTCCATAATTCCTCCGACTTCCTCCTTTACATCAGTTATCAGGGTTGTAACTTTATCCAGAGTATTTTTTGTTCCCTGCACGGTAAGGTTTAGTTCCTGGATTTTATCTCTGATGGTGGTATCTAACTGGTTAAACGAGAGTGACATCTCATGGGTAAATGACACAGTATTCTGTGTCATCATGGCATTAAACTGACAACTTCCTGTCGTGATTATGTTTAGCTCCCCGGTTGTTACAAAGGTCAGTACTGTTTTGATGACATCATAATTATTAACGATAATTGGAATGGCAATCTTTTCCCGGGTTTTTCCTGGAATTTTTATCGGGTTGGTAGTTCCTGATCCCATCTTTTCTATGGTGTCACCATCTTTATATGAGATGGCAATGTCCAGATTTGATACATCAAGTTCCAATGAATTTGGGTTATATATTTCAATATCTGCACGCAACGTCATTTTTTGTAAACTAATATCAGTGATTGATACTTTTTCGATTGTTATCTCCGGGTTCTGCACATTCGTGCACCCACTGAGAAATGATAACACGATGAGAAGGATCAGTAACTCAATTATATACTTGTAATTTTCTGATTTCATATAAAAAATACATCACATGGCATATATAAAAGAATTTCTATGAGGACGAGAGAGAAAATTATTTGAGTCTTCTTGTGAATTGTATCATATGACTGCGTTTTCATGTCCTCAGTGTGGTGCTCCAATAGAGGTCACTCCCCGGATCTCATTTCACACCTGCAGATATTGTAATACAACTTCCTTTATTGATAGATCTGGTGTGATGTTTTATTATCTGACACCTTTTATGGTAGATGAGAAACAGGCCCGACTGATCTTTTCCCGATGGCTCAAAAACCCTCATATGGCCAAAAATTTAGATATTAAAGCCAACATTTTAAATTTTAAAAAAGTACTATTCCCAGTGTATCGTTTTTTACGAATGATAGATGGAAAAGAAGTAATTTTTATTCGTCCTGCCCGTGGTACCCTAATTGAAGGAATGCAGGATCTAATTATCCCCCCTGGCTCAATGAAGCTCTATGATAATAGTGCTCATACCTCTGATGCCACCCGGATAGATCCCGATATCACCATGGATATCTATCTTTCATCCCTTCCCGGGGCCGGGGTAGAACAGTCACTTGTTTATTTTCCTCTTTACGAGGCAGAATATGAATTCAATGATGAAATCTGGCATGCGGTAATAGATGGTTCATCAGGGGCCGTCCATGCAACAACATATCCCATGCGTTCCTCACTTCCCTTTGGTTTAATTTTTTTTATCGCATTTATGGCCGGTATCCTTGGAATAATACTCGGATTATACATTCATCTTATTTTCTTTATCCTCATTCCAGCCGGATTTTTAGCGAGCCGGCGTATGGCAGGATCGGTTGTTGGAAAAGGTGGCAGAACCAGGATGGAGGGATGACATGGTAAAACTGGTGGTAAATTTAAACTGTCCTTCTTGTGGAGGAGCGCTTTCAATAGAAGAAGGAGAGTCGTTAATTTTTTGTCCATATTGTAACACCGCATGCACCACCGGCTCTAATGAACGGGAAAAAACATTTTTGTATCAGTCTGCAGGTTCCAGGGAAGAAATTATTGGGAAGGTGAGAACATGGTTTACACAGGGTTCTCTTTTTCAGAAGAAAGCTTCAGATCTGAAGGATACAGGTGTGATCACAGAAAGTGAGATGATTTATCTGCCTTTCTGGAGAATGACAGGTCAGGGAAGAGCGATTGTTTGCGGATATAATAAAGAACAGGTAGACAATAAAACAACCCTTGATTATAAGGAATCTGATATCAGCAGGACTTATGACTGGAATGAGATCGCCTGTAATGCTGGTGAGATAGGGGTCAAAAACATTACTGTCCCTGATGGTGGTGTAAAACCAGTTGATGAAGAAGAGATTCCCGTTTTTGATACGAATGAATCGATCGGTGACGGTATGGAGCGGGGTGCTACCGGAATTCGGGATATGGTATTTGCTGATGCCTCATCCGGAATTTCAAACATTACTTTTGCAAAAGCTTTCGTCACTCCGGATTCTTTTTGTAAAATCCTCTACCCTTTCTGGATAGTCAGATATTCCTATCAAAACAGGGGGTACTTTGCTGTTGTTGATGGACACACCAAAGAGGTCTGTTCTGGTCGTGCACCCGGTGATGTTAGCAGGCAGATTAACTCCGGCAGTATAGGCGCGACTATTACCGGAATTATCGGTGGTCTTTCAATATTCTATCTTCTCACCGTTATCCCTGAATTTGAGCGTTCAGTCGGGGAGCTGGTCATTGTTCCATTCATAATTCTTCTCATCCTCGGTATGATCATCGGAGGTATGTCTTATCAGACGTTTCGGTATGGGTCAGAAATTACTGAAGGTATGCTTCCCGGGAGTAAAAAATAAGGAGGGTTTATATGTTCCAATTATCAGTCCTTACCTGTGCTTCATGCAATGCAACTCTTTCAGGAGCCAGGAGAAATCAGGTTATAGTCTGTAAAAATTGTCATAATGCAAATGAAATTTTAAAAGGAGAGGTATATCCAGTCAACGTTACTTATGCCTTATCTCCCCGGGGATCTGCGGATGAACAGGTATATATCCCATTCTGGGTATTATCTACAGAAATTGAGATCTCTAACATCAGGATAATCGGTGGAAAGATTAAGCGGTTTGTAAAAGGAGAGCATTCTTTTGATGGGAAACATCAGATCTGGATTCCAGCAGGCGATCTTCCTGAAAAAGTAGCAGAAAATCTGGGATATCGGTATTCACAAAATTATCCGGAATATTCTGAAGGCAAAACACCCCTGATAAAAGATGTTGCAGTGTCCTGCGATCATAATGACGCCATGCAGATAGCAGAATATATCTTCTTAAAGCATGAAGTGAAACGATCAGGAACGCTTCAGTCAATTGATTATTCTATTACCTATTCCGGGTATGAACTGGTGTATCTTCCGTTTGAAAAGAAAGAAAAAAAACTGGTTCCCCTGCTTTGATAGTTACTACAATAACTGAATGAACTGATAGAAAAATGAGACCAGAAATCCCAGAAAAATTCCAGATAGAACTGATACCGGATATCCTAATGAAATAAGGTTAGATTTAGATTTTTCATCAGAATTTCTATTCTTTCTTCTTATATCACTCCATATAAGTCGGAGAGCCATAAGAAGAACTCCAGTTTGCCGTGCAGCAAGAGTATACAGAATGGAAATAATGCATGCAAAAATAAGGACAATATTGTTAAGTTGTATTCCAATCAAAAAAGAAATAATTGCTAATGCGAAGAGAATCCCTAGCCCTTTTATGCCGGTTGTTTTGATATCCCCTGCAGAAAGTCTGATTGCCCCTGGTATTTTTTTTAGTCCTCTCACTCCCTGCTCTCGCATGATTGCTAAAATAAATCCGATAAGGAGCCATAACACGGCAGAGGGAAAGATGTTATTGTAGGTAAAGGCGAGATCAAAATTTAAAACCTGAATAACAGGATCAATAATTTGTATTATTCCGGAGAGGTACTGACTTAACATGTCTTTTAAAAGGGCATCATACTGAATTAACAGAACATTCACAAAAAATGCAAGCACTGCAAATCCGATTATTGCACCAAGGTACCGTTTCCAGGAAGAACGCATAGACTTTCCCATGAGTGAGATCAGTTCGAGGGTTGATTGTGGCATACTCGTTGTTCTTCCTACATCCGTATTGATTCCGTTCATGGGGACACCTCTGGTTTTTCTAACAGGGAATTAGTGATGCTACTATAAATATCGTAGGGTCATTGGATAAGAATCTGGAATTGCCCTGAATTTCCCCTGGTTTTTTTGGATTAGTTTTATCAGCTTGTATGGGGAGTATCATATATGGCCGGGCTGTTATATCATTGGGGTTTTTCAATTTCTAATTTGTCTCACGGTATAAATACAGGTTTATATCCTGGCAATATCTGCCTGATACAACTATTTTACCGATTTTTTCGGTTGAATCTCAAAAAACACTACATCTGTCAGGTATGCAGAGGGGATTGATGATGAGATTCAGAGTTATCTGGCGGCTGTCTATTGCATTCATGCTCATCTGTTTGTTTTCAACTTATACTGGTGCCTATCCTTCAGAATCAGAATATGGGGTGAGTTCTTATCCGGATCTGACAAGTACTGAATTATGGGTGCAGCCTGAAGAAGTAAGGCCGGGAGAAATGGTCACGGTGACGAGCCGTCTGATGAATATTGGCGGTTCTGATGTTACATCGGTATTGGTCGGGTATTATCTCTCAACTGACCGGTATCATGATGGAAATGATATTAAAATCGGTGATTATACTATTGCATCTCCTGTGGGATATGAAACTCACAATAAAAAGATGCTGCTCATTCCGGATGATGTTCCCTCTGGTTCGTATTATCTGATAAAAGTTATCGACCCCCATGGAAGAATTGCTGAAGAAAGTAAAAGCAATAATTTTGCTGAACATCCATTGTTTATCGCCAGAGGAGATACACCTACGGTGCCAGAAAGTCCCGTCCAACCAGTGCCGATGCCACTTTCTCCCGTACCACAGCCTGGGGTATCAGAGTCTGACATTCGTGAATTTAGTACGGGAAATATCTACCGTGTAATGAATAATCCAACTGAGCCCGTCATTGTGTCCTTTGACACTCCTGTTATGATTGTTTCGATTGAAAATTATCACTGGAATGATGCTCAGGGGGACACTCCGGGCATGGTTGGGCTGACTGAATTATATTCTGGCGATAAACAATCATTTGGGCCCTGGCAGGCTATCGGGACACCTGGGCAAGGTGGGGTTGTTGATGCATACTGGACGGTATACCCGGATATTGTTGTTCCTGCAGGGACCTATACGGTTACTGATTCGTCTCCTGAAACCTGGTCAACAAATGAAGATAGCGGGTATCAGGGTATGACAAGGATCCGCTATCAACCTGTATCTGAAACAAATGTCCCGCAAGAACCGGTGCAGCCTATAATAACCCCTCTGGTCATTCAGCCGGTAGTGACTAAGATTATTACGCCGGCTACAACACCTATTCATGTGCAGATTACACCAGCGATAACAACTCCCACCTCCCGGCCTGTATCACCGGCAGTGAATGCCCCTGTATCTTCTCCTATCCCCCCTTCCTCTGCACGAATCCCTCCAGGCGGGTATGCAATTTCTGTATCTCCATCACAGACAACTGCGTATGCCGGCTCCAACCTGGATTATTCGCTCACCATACATGCAGATCAGACATTTCAATCACCGGTATCTCTTAGACTTGAAATTGATGCAGTGGTTACCACGTTTCAATTTGACTTAGGGCGGGCTAATCCCCCCTATCCAAATACCATTGTAAAAACAATACCTATTCCCTCCTATCTTCCCGGAGGGATAACCGTCACTGGTAATATTATTGGTCAGAGTGGGGGAAAAACTGAAAAAGCAGTAGTATACCTGACCATTATTGGATCCGGAACCAGCATTCCTGATACACTTGTTCTCTCCGGCGCTGCAGCAGGAATTATTGCTGTTGGTGGTCTTATCGGTTTATCTGCAGCAGGGTTGTCTTCATCCCTGTCTGGTGTTCAGGCTGCTCAATCAACAGCGGGATCTGGTAGTGGCAACCAGTGTCCTTCATGGTATGCAGGCAGGGTAACTGGAATAATCTGGAAAAAAGAAAGAGATTATGTCTGGACTGGTCTGCCGGATACTGCGGTGAATGATGAACACGTTATCGAACCAATAAGTGAGCCGGTTGGTCAGCCTATAGGCAGTTATCAGATGAAACTCTGCACATGCGGGGCCCCCTTGTCTGAAGGATCAGAGTTCTGTGGTTCATGTGGAAAGAGGACTGGTATCGACAATCCTGATACTGAGATGGTATGTAATTCCTGTGGGCATCCGGTTGATAAGGACACGGCGTTTTGCGGTAATTGTGGTGAAAAAATCAGATAGATAAATATTGGAAGAAGAATCAGATAAAGGATAGAAATCCGTGAATTTATACCCTGATAACAATACTTTTTTCTCTGACTTTATAGGTCTCTCCGGAATAACTGGTTGCCACAATCAGCCCTGTATAAGTACCGGCGCTACCTGCCTTCAGGGTGATGAGTTCATTACGGATGGTCTGCCCAGCCTTCGTGTCTACAAGTGATCCATCCGGTGCAATCAGAACTGCAGTCCATGATTTGAAAAGAGATGTACCCGGACCGCCTTCAAAGATAAATTCAACCCCTCTTCCTGGTATAGGGCCCTGAATCTGACCTAATATGACAATTTCTTTTGGAAGTGGTGCAAGACTTGTGTAATAATAAGCATTTTCTTTGGGTACGGGTACCGGGGTGTCTGCAACATTCACCTCTGCAGAAGGTTTAGATGTGAAATCTGAAGAAATTGAAGCGATATCAACGATTCCAGACATAATGAGAATAACCAGGAGGATTAATATGATAATTATAATCCCCCCTGTTATCAGGAAAGATGGAAGCCTTTTTTTCGATGGGGGGGAAAGATCTTTCTGGGTTTTTGATGAGATGGGTTCCGTTGCTTGCATAGTCGCTGATGGTTTCTGATTATTCACCTCGTTTATAGGCAATCCATCAGGTATTACCGGGGCTCCACAATATTCACAAAAACGCAGACTTGTTGGCCTTAATTCTTTTCCACAGGAACTACAAAACCGTGTCATGTTATATCACATCTGCTGCGCTCCACAGGATGGACAAAATTTTGCTCCTGGTTCTGTTTCTTTCCCGCACTGACTGCAAAATTTCTTAGAACTCTCAACCGGAGTACCACAGGATGGACAGAATTTCGCTCCTGGGATGAGTGCCGCATTACATGTCAGGCAGGTTGGCGCAGGTTTTTGTCCGGCTCCACAGGATGGACAGAACTTAACTCCAGTCGGAATCATCGTGTTGCAGGAGGTACAGGGTGTTAATCCTTCATGAGGGTGTGTTGGAGATGTCTGTGTGTTCTCCTGGCCCGCAACTCCCCCCTGAGACCCGAATGCAGGTGCTCCTCCTCCAGCTCCTGACATACCCTGAGCCATACCCTGAGCCATTGAAAATCCGGCTCCCATCCCGGCACCGAGTCCTGCAAATCCACCCGCTTCACCACCTTGTGCTGCTCCTGTTCCTATTCCTTCGATTGCTTTACCGGTCTGATACTGCAGATAGTTTACTCCTAGCGCGGACATAGCACTACGTTTATCAACTGCCTGCTGCACTTCTTCGGGGAGATTAATGTTAAGGCCGGAGAATTTGGTGATTATCAGTCCATAGGGTTCGGTTTCAGTTCCAAGCCTGCCAAGACAGAATTGTTCAATCTCCTGGAGATATGCCGGAATATCAAGAGCACTCATCTGTTTTTGAGATTTTAGTTCACCTAAAATATCGTTAAGAACCATTACTATCTGATCTTTCAGCCAGCTGACAAGTTCTTCAGATGTTGTCAGTCCTTTTGTACCAACGAACTGAGTGATAAGGAGGGTTGGATTTCCAACCCGGTATGCGAACTGACCAAATGCCCGCAGTCTGATAACACCAAATTCAGGATCACGAAAGGTGAGCGGTTCGCTGGTTCCAAACGTTGCACGGAAATTTCGTTTTTGAACCCAGTAGAATTCCCCTATCTGTTTAACTCCGATAAGTGTTGCAGATAGTGCCTGCAGACCGGTGATATTCTGGGTGGTAAGTGCGTACCGGTCTGGTCGGTCAAAAACCTGCATGACTTTACCGTCACGAAAAAAGACTCCGTATTCATCCTCTCTCACAACAACATTGTCATTCCACATGACATTTTCCGGAAGACGCCAGATGACATTCTCCCCTTTATGCTCTTCTACCCAGTAGAAGAGTTTTCTGGCCTCCGTTCCCTTAATGTCTAATCCTGCGCCTGTTCCTTTAACTCTATCAAAAAGACCCATTACACTGCCCCCAGATTAGCCATGGTAACATGCCGTTTTGCAAAAATATCAGATATTTCCCGCAATTTATCAGTAATTACAGATATCCGTTTCTTTGCAGAGGGATAACTGCCCTCTCCGGAATCAGAAAGAACCTGATCCGCCTCTTTGCTAAGCTCTTCAATGAGTTGGATCATTGATACATCAAATTCATAGAGTATATTCAGTTGTTCTTCATTTATCCGGTAACTTGGAGATATCCCTGAATAACCCTGGTCTGCATGGCGTATGCGCGCCTCAACCCCGGTTGCCAACTGAATAGCCCCCCCCAAATCGCTTACCAGAGATAATTCCAATGAACGGGAGAGAATTTCCCGTGTTCTTATTAGATTTCCAAGAATGCCTCTTTTAATCAGGTCGGCCAACTGAATTCTCAGTAATGAATCTGCAATCCGGATGTCCTCACGTTTTCGATATCCCCGAAATCCCGGGATTGCCAACTGAATGTTTTTTATTAATCCCCGTTCTTCCTCCACTCGTTCGCGTAGATCAACCATGGTTCCCCCTGTCTGCTCTCTTCATTTTTTTGTATACGTGTACACCATAAATGCAAGGGCTGCTCCCGCGATTAACCCCCCAAAAAATAATCCGAGGTCAATTGCGATTGGCGGGGGTCGTAGCAGGATACTAATTACCCCTATGAGCCCGAGAAACCCGGCAAAACCCAGAAGGTATGTATTTTTTTTCCCAAGCCCATATCCGAGAGCTCCAAGAATCATCCCAAGTCCGATAAAAAAAACAGATGCAACAAGGAAGATATCTCCGTTACTCATAAAATTAATAATGAGGGCTATACCAAGCATGAGGGCAGCTCCTGCCCATCCCATCTGGAATCGTTTATCATTTTCAGCCATAGTATTCCTCTGGTGGATGAGACATACTTTCTTTCAGAATATTAAAAAGATATGGTAATCATTTATAAACGGGTTAAATTGAGGGTTTTGAGAAAAAATAGATGATATGAGAGAAAATTACTACGCCGGGTTTTTAACAACTCTGACCATCACATTAGCGCCAGGTCCAAGGCCAATCAGGCCTGGATTTTTAATTGTCATAACAGAGGTACTGGCAAGGGTTATGATAGTATCATACTGTGTAACACCAGTTTTATCATAACTGGAAACCGTTGAAAATGAGACATCAACAGACTCATCAGATTGTAAAACCACCCGGTATTTTCCGGGATCCAAATTTAATGTGAATTGCCCTTTATCATCAATTGTTATCTGATTATCCATAACGGTGACCTGCTGCTCTGTGCAACCGGTAATCAATACAGCTAGGATAAGGAATAGTCCTATTCCTGCCAGATCCCTTTTTTTCATAATATGACATCATAATACAACCTTATAAAAGTTGCTCATACAATAATTCCTATATGCTGATGACGGTTTATTTTTCAATTATTCTATTCCAAAAGGTGCAAATAACAGGTTTAACCAGAGTTTCCATCACCTGATCGATACAGATGTTAATCTGAACAGATTGCAAATTCACGTTTATCGTCACCACCTATCTCTATTAAAGACAGAAAAACAAAAAATACTTTTATGACTACTCTCTCAACCCGTTCAATTCTGCTCCTTGTTGTCTGTATCCTTATTCCTCTTATAACCGGTGTGGTTGGTTCATTTTTTACGGCTGCTTCAGTATCCGGCTGGTATGTAACTCTGTCAAAACCCTGGTTCAATCCACCCGGGTGGGTATTTGGGCCGGCATGGACCATTCTCTATATTCTGATGGGAATCTCCCTCTGGATGGTAATAAGGAGCGGGGTACAAGAGCAACAGGTCCGTTTGGGAATCATTGTCTTTGGAATACAATTATTTGTAAACCTTTTCTGGTCAGTAATCTTCTTCGGAATGCAATCCCCAATCGGAGGTCTAGTGTGTATTCTGGTTCTGCTCTCACTGATCGTGACAATGATAGGTGTATTCTGGAAGATATCCACCCGTGCAGCATACCTCCTGGTTCCATATCTCTGCTGGACAACATTTGCTACTCTTCTTAATGCGATGATTGTAATTTTGAATTAGTTTCAATCTTATCTCATCTCTCTTTTTTTCACCATGAGCAGGTTATTTGATTTACCGTAGTTCCTGGATTATTAATACTTCTCTGGGCTGTTTTTATATATTGGCTTTAAATGTTTTTTTATTATCAGAGTCCATATATCGGGTAAATTTGTGCAGAAAAAGAACACTACTCTTATCCCTCCTCAAGTCTATCATTTGATCAGTCAATATGACCATCTCTGTTCTTTATGTTGATGATGATCCGGATTATCACCTGATTGTTACTGCATTCCTTGAAAACGAACCAGATATATCTATTCAGACCTGTCAGAGTGCATCTGAGGCACTTTTGAAACTTGATAAAGAATCGTTTGATGTTGTGGTATCTGATTATCAAATGCCAAAAATGGATGGGATATCATTTCTTAAAGAGGTCAGAGCCAGGCACGGTAAACTCCCGTTTATTCTCTTTACCGGTAGGGGCAGGGAAGAGGTGGTTATGGATGCGGTCAATTTCGGAGCTGATTATTATCTGCAAAAAGGAGGCGATCCGCTCAGCCAGTTCACTGATATGCTTCATAAAATCCGGATGGCATATCAGCGCAACACTGTTGAAAAAATTGCCCGGGAGAGTGACCGCCGGTTTAAAAAGACTCTTGACCAGATAAATATGGTTGCGTTTCATCTTGGTGAGGATGGAACGGTGCTGTATTGCAACGATTATCTGCTTAATCTGACCGGATGGACCAGAGAAGAGTTTATTGGAAAAGTTTTTTTTGACCTGGCTGTCCCCCCTGAAATTCGGGAAATGAAACGAAACCTCTATCGTGAAGCGGTCTATAAACAAACTATCTCTCAGCATGAAGAGATGAAGATTCTGCTGCGTTCTGGTGAAATCAGGGATCTTGATATTGTCAATACGGATCTCCGCGATGAGAAAGGGCGGTTTCTTGGGTATATGTGCATTGGTGAAGATGTCACTGACCGCAAACGGGCACGAGAGGAGATAGAATCATGGAAACGCAGGTATGAGTTGTTGACTGCCCTCTCCGGGCAGGTTGCCTATGAATATGAAATCGCTACCGATTCGGTAATCTGGAGCGATAGCACCTTAAATGTTCTTGGGTATTACCCGGATGAACTGGCAGAAGGAGGGAGGAAGCACTGGTTCAGCCTCGTCCATCCGGATGATCGTGAGGTGGTGACTGAAAAAGTGCTCAATGCGATAGATCAAAGCACAGATATTGATCTAATCTGTCGGTTCAGGCATAATCTGGGGCATTATGTCTGGATTCACGTCAGAGGTTACTCAGACGCAATATGTGGCAAATCGTCAACTATCATTGGAATTATCACTGATATTACTCGGGAGAGAGAAGCTGAAATTGCACTTCGCATGAGTGAAGAACGGTTTAAAATATACGTGGATAAAGCTCCTTTTGGGGTTTACATCTGTGATCGCAATGGTAGTTTTCGTTTTGTAAATCCTGCAGGAGAGGCCCTATCTGGTTATTCCTCTGATGTATTATCCACGATGAATATTTTTGACCTTGCATTTCCTGAAGATGTCCCCACTCACGTAGAATTCTTTAACGAACTGCTTGAAATCGGACACATCCAAAAAATCATCCCATTAAAAGGTATTAATTCCTGTATTCAGGCAGAGATTTACGCCGTTCTTCTTCCTGGTGGAGAAGTACTGGGTTTTTGTCAGGATATCACTGAAAAAATCAATAATGAAGTGAAGATCCTGGAAATAACTAAGAAACTCAGACTTCTTCAGTCAATTACCAGACATGATATCATAAATTCGATTACCTCAATACGGGGGTATCTCTATCTGCTCACCGATATGCCATGTGATGGTGAAGAAGAGGAGTTTCATAATGCTATTGTGCAACTGCTTAAAAAGATAGAAGATTTGATAACATTTTCAAGGCAATATGAGAAGATAGGGGTGCATTGCCCTTCATGGCAGAATGTTTATCAGTCCTTATCCCGTATTAACACTTCCGGTATTCTGGTACATTGTTTAATTCCTGAATTCCTTGAAATCTATACAGATCCGATGCTTGATCATGTTTTTTCAAATCTCTATCATAATTCTTATAACCATGGCTGCTCTGTTTCTTATATTTCCTGCTCTATGCAGACTGATAAAGAGGGGATCACCCTGATATGGGAAGATGATGGAAAGGGAATAGATTATGAGGAGAAAGAGAAGATATTTGAACTAGGTTATGGAAAAAACACGGGTTTTGGTCTGTATTTAATATCTGAAATTCTTGCAATCACTGGTATAACTATCAGGGAGACCGGGAAGCCCGGGGAGGGAGCACGATTTGAGATGGCAATTCGCGAAGGTCTGTATCGGTTTGAAAAGGATCCGGATGAATAATTGATACGAATTCCCAGATTCAGAAACATTGTTATTATCTTCAATTTAACAATACTCTCAAATGTGATTTCAAAATGGTATTTTATGGGTGGTTGCAACCAAAATTGTTTTTTACCAGACATTCTCCGGGAAGAATCGATGCCATTTTATGATTCAGCAACCAGTGATCGGATAATAATATGAGATAAGGTACTTATGATAAGTGTTAATAAAAATGCTCTGCCCTCGGTCCTTGATTTGATTCGGAACGCGGAGATACTGGGCATCAAAGTTTATACCTCTGCAAACGGGGCTACTGTCATTGACTGCGGAGTAAAGGAATCCGGGTGCCATGAGGCTGGACTTCAGTTCCTTAAAATCTGTGCAGGGGGACTTATTGAGCCTTCAATTGTTCATCAGTCAATTGCAGGGCAGGTATTCCCCTTCGTCCATCTGACCGTAAAACATCCTATTATCGCATGCCTGGGATCCCAGAAAGCGGGATGGGTTATCCGGATGAATGACTTTTTTGCGATGGGATCAGGGCCTGCAAGAGCGCTTGCGTTAAAACCCAAAGGGACCTATAAAGCGATTCATTATCAGGACACTTCTGACATCGCCATTATTGCACTTGAAGCCGGGGTTCTCCCTGATGCTGATATCTGTGCCCACATTGCAGAAAAGTGTGGAGTTACCCTGTCAAATCTCTATGTCCTTGTTGCTTCAACACGCAGCATTGTAGGATCGATTCAGATATCCGGGAGAATTGTGACCATGGCAATGCATAAACTTGAGGATATGGGCTATGATCTCACAAACATTGTTAATGCAGCCGGACGCTCACCGGTTGCTCCGGTGAAGAAAACGTTTCAGCAAGCGATGGGAGTGACCAACGATTGTAACATTTATTATGGGTCTGTCATCATCTCAACAAAATTCTATTCTGATGAGTTTTCAAAGATTACATCTGACAATTCAGAAATGTATGGAAGGCCATTTTATGAACTCTTCAAAAATGCGAATTATAATTTTGTTAATATTGGTTCATATCTAGGGTTTTCTCCTGCCGAACTTACCGTCAACGATTGTACAACCGGAAATGTGTACCATTTTGGCAGGTTGAACGAGGAGGTTCTCCTCGAATCATTTTATGCAACCAATGAATAGCGCTAAACAGGGCGCGGTTCTTCCTTATACCGCTTTTTTGCCATATCTACGTAGGTAGTCATCTGCACTGCCCCGACTATGCAGGCTTTAGCGCATTTACCGCAACCAATACAGGTATCAGGATTTGTTACCCAGGCTTTGGGCACTTTCTGCCCCTCCTTGTCAAGGAGTTCAATTGAGCCGGTCGGGCATTCTGAAATGCAGTCACCACAGCCCTCACAGGCAAACGGTTCAAACCAGGGGAATTTTTTCGGTTTCTTCCCGGTATCTTCTTCTCCCATTACCCGTGAGAGTATTGAAAAAGGGTGTATTAAATCTGCCTATTTTCCCGGGATATCAGTCCAGCGGGCCTTCTCCCAGGTGTCAACATCGTCAGGAGACATGACATCAAGCCGCTGTCCCGCCTCAGCACCTGGTTTTGTGCAGTATAATTCATTAAGGTCAACAATGAGGACTGCATCGGTAGCGATCCCTTCTGCTTGTCCTTTTAATGCTTCAAACTCCGGACCTGATCTGATGACTCTTCCCTTTCCTTTAAATTGGAATGCTGCCCTGATTCCACCCTGTTTTGATACCCCGAATGCTACCCATGGGTTTTTTGCCACTGATGATTCAATTACCCCAATCTCTCCTTTCTCCATTGCAAAGGACACCTGGTCTGGACGGGTAACCCGGGCAAACCGGGCAACAGTAACCCGTGGTACTCCTTCAGGAGTTGCGACACAGAGATGACATCCCATCAGTTCGATCCAGCCTTTCATTCGCTCGGTAAGTTCTATTGCCATGTTCATCTCCTCACTGAATCTTCTCTCCGGTCTTTCCCTTCTCGATAGAGTAGATCTCTTCTACATGAAGAACTACTACGCCGCGCTGTGCAGGTTTTGGAAATACAATATCTGGTGGTACTTCCTTTGGCGGTTCAAGTGTTGCCCAGTCTCCCCAGGTGTCAAGAATCTCCTTGGCATTCACTCCATACCAGTCAAAATCTGCGGGAAACCCATACTCAATATCAATGGCTTTACCTTTGAAGACCCAGTCACGTCCTGAATCCAGCGGGTGGCATATTGCAATGCAGCACTCCGGGTTTTCCTTCAGGTTCATCTTGGTTTTAAGAAGGAACATGTCCGAAATGAGGATCTTGTCGTCTCCATGCGTAGCAACAAATCGCATTGCAGCGATATTTGGTTTTCCATCACAGCTTGCAGTTGCCATATGGACAAGGCTTCCCCCTTTACCGGGAACGCGCAGGGCTGCCTTCATCTCTTCTGTAAATTGTATCATTTTACTCCTCGTTGTCTGTTTTAGTACTCATCATCTATAACATAATAGTTATCGATTTATCTTTTACTTCACCGGGTATCCGAAGGCAGCAGTTCCGGCTTTTCCAAGTTCCTCAGAAAGGGCCATTTTAACGAGCTGAGTGATGTAATAAGGGGGCAGATTCATTTCTTTACAGGTCATTCTCATGACCGAAACACATGCCGGGCATATAAAACAATATCCCTCTGCACCGGCATCAATGGCATCCTGGATATTCATGTGCTGAAATTTCATCGCTCTCTCATGCTGGGTATGGAAGATACTGCAGCAACAACACAGTCTATCCTCACCGGTGTATTTTCGTTTATCCTCAACACATGTAACCCCTATCAGAGTGAGTATCTCTTCAAGCCAGTCTTTCCATATCTCTCCCTCTTTTGCAGCATACCGGGTGGTACATCCTCCCTGGTAAGCCATTTTCATATTGAGTGGGGTAATTTTGTCTTTATGGTCACGAAGCCAGTTTCTGATATACTCAAGGATATGTACTGGTCTGAAAGGTACCTCCATCCGCATTTGCATGGCAACTGTCGTTAACACATTATAACAGGCATCGTGAGTGAAGACAATTTCTTGCGCGCAAAACTCCTCTGCAGCTGCAGCCAGATTTTTTATCAGAGTTGGAAGGAAGTCATATGGCCGGGATCCTCTCCCCAGGTGAGTTTCAGTAAACCCACAACAATAGTCTCCTCCACCGATGAGCGTTGCATCGTCAAACATCATACCGGTGAGAAATTCCTGCTGAGGAACTACCTCATATATCCCGCACAAGGAGATCAAGGCACCGGTTGGTTTCCCTTTTCTGACCATCGTTGGTTTTACAAGCCAGTCTGATGCTGGTTTTGCATCTTTTGGTATGCCCAGGACCTGCGTCTGCTCCTGTCTCCAGGCTATGAGATCCCAGGGGTCCGCTCCGAGAAGGCAGTAATCATTACACGCTGCACACGTTATGCACTCTTTTAAAATAGGGGCAGAATCTCCCCTGATGAGGGCACTGATATTCTCTTTTGCCTGTTTCTCATCATAGGAAACATAGGGGCACTTTACCAGGCATTCTCCCTTACATCGGGAGAAGTCACATTTGGATGCATCAAAACCCATAAGAGTCAATTATCCTTTGAAGTAGAAAAGAGCTGGTACTAAATTCCTACCTCTAAATCATATGCTTTCTTATAGGATGATGAGAAATCCTGAGTTAGTTCTATGGATCCCTCCGCTGTATCACAATCCATTTCATCATCCCCGGATGAAATCAGCATCGAAGCGCTGCTTTCTGCAGTCCGGATACCCTCTCTGCATCTCACCGGTGAGATAATATCCTTCTCTAATGAGGCAGCGAACAATATATTTGGACGGGATACACTGGATAATTCCCGGTTGTCGGATCTCCTCCCGAAAACACAGCCGGACGGGAGGTCATCCCCTGCGCTTCTTGCGGATCTTCAGCGTAGCGTTACTCTGAATAATCCCCAAAGTATTACTCTGACCTTTCAGAAGACTGATGGGACCTTTTTCCCTGGTGAGTGCTCAATAGGTGTAATTCCGTCTTCTGATGGTTCTTATATCTGCACCATAACGGATCGGTCTTATGAATATGCTGAAATGAATCGCGCCGATACCCTTTCGCGCGAGATGGATGCAAAACGGGTGTGGTACGAGGCTATTATTGATGCGATTCCTTTTCCAATATCGGTAACAGATCCGGATATGATTTGGACCTATGTGAACTCTGCAGTTGAAACGTTTAAGAAAACCAAACGAGAGAAACTTGTCGGGAAAAAGTGTGGAAATACTTCTGGAATTGAAAAATTAAAAAAAGGAGTTACTGAAACTTTTTTCGAAGATCATGGGATGCATTTTAAGATTGATATCGCATTTCTCCAGGACAGACAAGGGAACAAAATCGGACAGGTGGAGGTTGTTCAGAATATTTCCACGATAGTTGAGCTCCAAAAGCGGGCTGAACGAATTGTCAAAGAAAATCCTATTCCCATGGCACTTGTTGATACCGGGTTTCGGGTTGTTCAGGCGAATGATGCCTTTTTGTCATTGACCGGGTATGCTTCTGAAGTAGTCTCCGGATTGAATTTCAGGGATTTTCATGTTATATCACAGCAAGGCTTTAATATCTCTGAAGTCTTTATGAACCAGAAAAACCGGTCAGGAGAGGCAATATTCCGGTTTCCTTCAGGTGAAAAGGAGGTAGCGATATTTGCAATCGCCCTTGTTGATACGGAGGGTAAAACCAGTGATGCTCTGCTCTGTTTTGTTGATATGACGAAGGAACGTAATGCTGACCGGATGCTTCAGCACAGTATTCAGGAGCTGGCAGGCACACTCGCCCAGATAGCCGGAAATAATCTCTCAGTCAGGATATCCTGTGATGAATCGGACCCACTTTGTGAAGTGAAGACAGATCTGATTGATGCTATTTCCAGCATAAAATGTACCCTTTCAGACATCTCTGAGCAGGTCAAAATACTTGAATCTTCAATGGAGACTATTGGAAGAGAAACCGGTCAGATAACAACTGGCGCACGAAAGGTTGCCAGCACAGCAGAACAAACTTCAGTAAAAATTAGGGATCAAGCCACGGCAGTATCAGATCTGATGCAGAGTGTTGAAGGACTATCTGCTGCATTTGAAGAGATCGCAAGTACGTCACAGGAAGTGATGACTCTTGCAACAACTGCAGCGAAATCAGGAGAATCCGCGGTGAATCTGGGAAATGAGGCTTCTCAAAAGATGGGAAGTATTGAGGAAATCTCCCGGAAGGCAGTTGCAGAGATCGGCGATCTGAATATTAAAATTACCGATATTTCCAAGGTCGTGAAGGTAATTGCAGATATTGCCAACCAGACAAATCTTCTGGCCCTTAATGCTGCCATCGAGGCTGCACGTGCCGGAGATGCCGGTCGGGGATTTGCCGTGGTTGCCGGAGAAGTAAAGAATCTTGCCGGAGAATCTAGGCGGGCAACTGAGCACATTGAAACAGTAATTTCTGAAATTGTTTCTCAAAGTGAGAAAACATCAGGGCTCATGCGAAAGGTATTTGATGAGATTGTGGTCGGTATCGGGAGTGTGAACCAGACAGTAGATGCTCTGCAGAATATTGTTACCACAATTGACACCGCTGCATCAGGAATTGAAGGAATTACTCAGGCAAATCAGGACCGTCTGATTGAGATTGAGCGGGTAAGCACTGGTATCAGTATCATCAGTGATATCGCCTCGGAAAATAATGAGAAGATGTCAGGTCTTGTTGAGATTGCTGATCAGACCAGTTTATCACTTGGAAAGGTTATGACTGAATCATCAGAGGTTCAGGATATGTCATCAAGGCTTAGAAAGGCGGTTTCAGCCTTTACCTTGAATTAATATATAATTATTTTTTCTTAGGATTCCAGATAATTCCACGATGGGTGAGAGAAGTGCAGAAGGTGAACAAAAAGTCTTTAAATTGGGGATATTTTCGGAGATCTATCTGTGCAACCACAAAATAAGCTTAAACAGGATACCGGTGAAACACCTTTTCCGGTCATTTTGATATTTCATGGTGCAGAGGTTTTTGATGCAGGTGATGCTGCATGGCTGATTCAGATTCTCAATCCGGAAAAATCACTGGTTGCCGGAGTCATGGCCCGAACAGCTGCAGCAGAGTCAGGCCTTCCTGTTGTGTATGATGGCCGCAGACCGAGTGAGATTCTATCTGAGTACTCAGAGATTTCAGGAATTCTTGTTCACCGGGCGAAAAACACTTCTTCCGCTCACCGGTTTGGATCCCTCATATCTTCACATAAAAAATCTGCAGATCTTGTTCTGATTGAACCTGGTTCGTCCAGAATTTATATCTGGGGAGATCCTTTACCCGCCCTCGTTGCATGGGTTTCAGCATTGACTGGATATCCTGTTGTATCTGGTTCTGGTCTCTCTATTGATCCGCCTGGAACCCGTTCGATTGGTGGCTGTCTTCCTGGAGAGCCGGTATTTATTAACGGGGTGATCATTGGGTATGCAACCGGACAAGAAGTGGTCATCTCATTTCAAAACAAGGAGATTCTTCCTATATCTGGCATTGAGTTGAAGGAACACGGTATTGAGAAACTCATGAAAACCGGGTTTACTGATCTCACAACTACGTGGTGTAAAAGTGGCACTATTCGAAGCCGCCCTCCACAAAGAAGTGTACCTGTTGGAAACAGGGGAAGGGTTGTGGTGGTAGATCATGATGCTGCAGCCTGCTACGGCTCATTTCATCCGGATATCTGTGGAATTCTTACTATCGGTGATGATACCTCAGCAATATGCGGGCATATTGGTTGTTCACGGGGGATACCGGTTCTCGGAATTACTGACGGAGATATTGATGGTATTATCCCGGAAGGATATGCAAAAGGGAGTGTAATTCTTTCAGCAGTGCATGAAAGAGATGACGATCTGGGAGTTGAAGTTGCAAAGATGGTATCAGATGGTCTGGTATACTGGGATGAATGGGTGGATATGGTGATTCAGTATCTTGGGGACCGGGTGATGGTGATTCATAGGGAGTAGTCCTGATCCTTCTCTGCAGCAGGAGCAGGAATTGATCTGATATGATAATAATTTTGCTTTATTATCTCCATAAGGAAAAAATCTTATAATATCGGGTGCATCTCTTTTCAGGATCCTTTGCGTGATTTGGTAACCTGTTGAATTTCCTGCACAATTTTTCGCGAAAGATAACTGGCATAAATATCTGGCAGATCCTATGGGTTTTGGGGTATTGATACTTGAAATGAGCGGTGGATTACTTGCTGGCATTTCCTAGCGTTGCCATTGTTGGAACATACAGTACTATGTTCTTTGTATTCGGGTGTGTTGCGTTTGTATTGGCGCTGCCCTATATTCTTGCGATAGTTAAGGAAAAGTATACTCTTTCACCAGATTCAGAAAAAATGGAAATTACTTATTGAAAGGATATAACTGGGGGAAGGCGGCCGATAACTTCATGAGTGAAGAACTCTTTCCTCACCGACTATTTTAACGATTCTCCGGTCGGGCGTGTATATTCCTTAATAGTTTTCTGCGAAATAATTATGCAGAAACCGGCCCTTGAATCGACTTTTATCACCCCTAATCCGTTATCCTCAAGGAATTTTCTCACTTCCTCCTCTGAATAGTAACGGGCATGGGAGAGGAATCGTCCTTTTCCACCCTTTTGAATATATTTCTGGTGAATCATCCCCTCTCGTTCGATAAAGGCGGTAAGGAGGTATCCCCCTTGAGAGAGGATTCGGTGAATTTCCCTGAATGCCACTTTTGGATCATCCAGGAAACAGATGACCGTGATGAAGAGCACGAAAGAATAGGACCCATCCCTTATTGGGAGGGCCTCAACGATGCCCCGAATAACCTCAATCCCTCTCTGGTATGCCATCTGGCAGAGGGCTTGTGATGGCTCTATCCCTAATCTGAATCCCAAGGGTGCAGCAAACCTCCCAGAGCCTACCCCTACTTCGATACATCGGGAATTATGTGGGGGGAGGACCTGGCGGATACGAGAGAGTTCCGCGAGATACTCATCATGATGCTCATTGAACCATCTGTCGTAGTCATCAGCATATTCCTCAAATACCTGCTGCGTCACTGTTTCCTCCTTCTCTCATACCCCGTAGAGGTGCTTTCGAACTCGCTCTCCAACGGCTTTTTCCCGCTTTTTCAGCACGGAAAGGTCAATCTTTCCCTCCTTATGTGAGGCGAAAAGAAAATAGACAAAGTCAACCGTAAGGTCCATCACTTCTTTCTTGAACCTGACCTCTACGGTGGTATCCCCGGAAAATCCCTTGATGGAGAACCAGTCCGTCTTCTCGAACTTGTAGAATCCCTCGCCGACATTAGGCAAGGATTCAACGGTTCCAAAATCTTTGAGATAGGTGAAAAATTCCTCAGTTACCGGGGCGTCGAGGAGAAACTCCTTCATAAAGGAGCCATCTGCACAGATCTTATGCCTGACTGATCGAAGAATTCGCATTCCTGGCAATCCCCCTTATCGCATTTACTGTAATCTGGCACTCTTCATCGGTCGTAAACCAGGAGTGACTGATGCGGATGCAGCCTTCTCCCCCATCAATTGAATTGTGCACCAGTGGGGCGCAGTGCAGGCCTGTCCGGGCAATAATGTGGTATCCCCTGGCTAGCATGAATCCTACGTCATCGTTCTGGAGCCCATTGATATTGAAGGCGACAATCGGTAGTTCAGGGTGTTCGTTGTATATTTTGATGTTCTCCTCTTTTTTCAGTTCGTGGATGAGAAACGCAGTCTGTTTCTCCGCCTTTTCCATGATTGATGCGATTCCCTTTTCTTCAATGAACCTCACTCCCGCTGCAAGGGCTGCCAGGCCGGGATAATTGTGGGTACCGATTTCGAATCGCTCCGGCATCCCATGGGGATGGTCGAGCGAGAAAGAGTCTGTCCCGGTCCCGCCGAACCGCACAGGTGCGACAGCATCCGGGTCTCTTATGTAAAACCCTCCCGTGCCGGGTGCTCCAAAAAGCCCTTTGTGGCCGGTAAAGACAAAAGCATCGACTGGAAGGTCCCGAAGATTGATGGGTATATGCCCGGCAGTCTGAGCGCCGTCTACGATGAAGTATATACCGTGGTCGTGCAGGATTTTTCCTATTGTTCTGATGTCCTGAACTGAGCCGAGCACGTTGCTTCCATGGGTCATGACCATGAGTTTGGTATTGGGACGAATGGCGGCTATAACGGTATCGGGATTGATGTAGCAGCCTTCGAAAGAAATGATGTCCAGGCTGATTCGGTGCTGCTGCTCGTACTCATGGAGTGGCCGGAGCACGGAGTTGTGGTCCAGTGCTGAAGTGAGGACGTGGCAACCATCCTCTATTCCTGCAAGAAATCCAGATATGAGGATATTGAGGGAATCCGTTGCATTATGGGTGAACACTAAGTGTTCTGGTGACTCTGCTCCCAAAAATTCGCAGAGCCGCTCGCGGGCCTGTGTGATGTAGTCATCGCCCTGGGTTCCGGTCGTCCTCCCCGATCCGAAGACAGGCAGGGAGAGAGACTGGGCTATCGCTGCCAACACCTCAGGAGGTTTCGGCCAGCTGGTTGCTGCATTGTTGAGATAGATGAGCGGTTTTTGATCGATGGTCATCTGTTTCAGAAGATCTAACCGGTATCAACAAAAAAGTATCCTTTATACCACGAACAATTATCATGAGGTGAGCGGAACAGATAGGACATGGTTGATGTCACTCCTTTAATTATCAGGGAAGCGGTAGAGGAGCTGGGAATCCAGGACCATGCCTCCCTGAATGATATTCGGCAGAAATACCACGAACTTATCAAGATATGGCATCCCGATGTCTCACAGCAGGATCCGGCAGTTACGCACGAGATGACGATCCGCATAACAATGGCATACAATCTTCTGGTTGATTATTGTATGAACCATACGTTTTCATTCCGTGCCGAGGACCTCGCAAAGGACCTGGAACAAAGTCCTGCAGATTTCTGGATGGAGAGGTTTGGTGATGACCCAATCTGGGGATAAGGGTCGCAATTCCTGCTCAATTCATCTTCACACATTCTGGATGTCTTACCGGGGATTGAATTCAGGGATGTGACAGGAAGTGTTCCTGCAATATCCTGACTACTAATTCTTCCAGATCTTTTTCACAGGGTTTAATTAGTGTTTTCTCTATTTCTGGAGGTTCGATCTATCTGAATCAGACAGCACGAGAGATCCGGACAATCCCTGGTATCTCCTGAATCCAATTTATAAATATTTCTTCAAACCCTTTTAAATTCTTTTCCCGGGCCGCTAATGACTGATTCAACCAGATTCATGTAATGAGAGATTAGGAGTTCCTCATCTATCGCAGACCGCTGGAGTGACCATTGAAACTCAGGATTCTTATCCATCACACAACTGATCATCATTCTGATAATGATAGCAAGTTCCACCGGATCGATGTCACTTCTGACTGTTCCATCTTCTACCCCACATCTGACAAGTTCTTCCATGTAACGAATTATTGCATCCGAATGCCTGATAATTTCGGTAATTTCGGAATTACATATTTCCTGGTCGTCGAAGGAGAACCTGCCTGATTTAAAGAGAAGGATGAGTGAGCGATAACCTGGATATTCCCGGGCAAACCTGATGCCACATAATCCCAGTGTGCAAAGCCGCCGGATCGCCGGGCCTTCGCATTCCTGCACTGCTTCATGGATCATCTGGTGAAAAAGCCTGATCCCCTGCAGTACAATGGTGAGATAGAGAGCCTCTTTATTCTTAAAATAAACAAAAATGGTTCCTTTTGAGAGTTCTGCATCCCGTGCTATCTGTTCCATTGAGACCTGGTCATACCCGTTCTCAAAGAAGAGATGTTCAGCTGCAGAGATGATCTGCATCCTCCTCTCTTCCCGTTCCCGTTCCTTCCGTTCAGCAATCGTCATAATCCTGGGACATTACCTGAATCCACATACAATGGCATCTTTCTGGCAGGCATCTGCACAGGAGGCACAGAAAATACATTCGACATTCTCCATCTGGTTCTCCTGAACCATGGTCCTGACATCAAGTCCCATTGGACAGGCTTTTGAACAATTGTTACAGTTCGTGCAGCGGGTTTTATCGCCAGAGAGGTGCAGGGCTGGCCATCTGAAAAGATTCCGGATTTTTCTCCCGATGATGAAATGTACACAGATCGGACAGAGGTAATGGCAAAACCCCCTTTTCCCTGCGATCACCGCGAAGAGGAACAACATACCCATGATGATGAAATACACCATGTATGAGCTAGGTTCAGTAAGGGAGATACCTGAATCTGTGCTATAAAAGATATTGATTGCATAAATGCCACCGGCAGAGAGCACACCGAAAAGAACTGCGATAAACCAGAGTCCCCATACTCCATACTTGATCCAGTTTAGTCGTCCTCCGGTGACTGGCTGATCCTGGACTCCTGCACAGAACTCCTGAAACCCTCCCATCGGACAGAACCATCCGCACCAGAACCGGCCCAGAACCAGTGAGAGTATGAAAGTGATGATAAACAGGATCATGCTTCCGGTTGCGATCCCTTCTGATACGCCCATGATTAAAATGATCGGAGATACATAAAACAGGGTTGCCGGAAGACTGACAAGGAACAGGAGCAGAAGTGCTCTTCGAATCTGTTGTCTCTTCATTCTAACCACCATCGTGATTTACCAATGTTTGTAAAGATTTGATTGATCATAATAATCTGCAGGATAATTCTTGACCCTTGGTCAATACATATCTTTCGGTCAATCACGATATTTTCGACCTGAGCATGAGCATCCAGAGTGGATCCGGGCTGCTTATTACTTTCTTATCTGATTTTAAAGATCTCTATAAACCTGCAAACGTTGAAATCTCTTACTGCGGTTTCGACCATGATTTCAGTCTCTCAAACTACTCAATACGTCCTCCTCCTCATAATAATTTTATTGACTCTCATCCCCTGCACCAGTTCTGCAGCATTGCAGGATCCCTTCAACCCGGACATATCACCCTATTTTGATTCGATCAGAGAGGATCGGGATGAACTCTTTTCCTTCTTCTATGGGATGCCAAAGGGAGGTGATATCCACATCCATCTCTCCGGGGCAGTCCCTCCGGAAAAACTCATGGCTATCGCAGCCCGCCATAACCTTCTTGTTGATCCAGCAACCGGTCAACTGGTAGACCCGGCAACAGACCAGCCTTCTCATTACACTCCGCTCCAGCCACTTGTCCCGGTTGCATCTGCATATGCTAATGCGACTCTTTCTCAATATCTGGTCTCTAAATGGTCGATGACTGGTTTTTCGTATGAAAATCTGTCTGGCCACGACTGGTTTTTTAACACTTTTGATCTTATTGACCCGGTTACCTACTATGACGGAGAGTTGATCGCCAGTATCAGAGACCTGGCTGCCTGCGAAAATATCCGGTATCTCGAATTGATGACCTCTCAAACAAACTCTGATAACGTCAAAGAAATCGTCAGTACTGTTGCCTGGGATGAAAATCTGACCCTTATGCGGGAAAACCTGTTAAGCGCTGGCCTTGCTGATATCTGCCGGCAGAAAGTCCTGACACAAGCTAACTATGACCAGATTTCACGAGAACATGCAACAGCAGCGGGCAGGAATGTCACGGTACGCTACAACTACGAAGCACTTCGTTTTTATCCTAAGAAAGAGGTGTTCAGTGATCTGCTCCAGGCATTTGAGATTGCCAATCAGTCGCCGATTATTGAGGGGATAACTCTCGTCGGCGATGAAGCAGACCCATATTCCCTGGATGATTACTATGAACACATGAAGATGCTGGCATACTTTCATAGTATCTACCCTCATATCCCAATAACCCTCCATGCAGGTGAACTGACCCCGGAAATAGTACCACCTGTCGATATCCAGAATCACATCCAACAAGCCATAACCATCGCAAACGCCACGCGGATTGGGCATGGGGTTAGCATCAGGTATGAAGCAGACTGGGAAGAAAGTTTGGCAAAAATGGCTGATTTTCGTATTCCGGTTGAGATCCTCATGACTAGCAACCTGCAGATACTGAGGATACATGCAAGGGATCACCCGGTCTCACTCTACATGGAATATGATATCCCGGTGATTCTTGCTACTGATGATCCCGGTGTCGAATGTACTACTCTCACCCAGGAGTATGTAAACTTCACGATGAGTAATCCGACCGTTACCTATGAACAGATTAGGGAAATAAACCAAAATAGCATCAGGTATAGTTTCCTTCCTGCTCCAGAGAAGGAAGAGATGCTTGCAGAACTGAATGAGAGTCTAAAGCAGTATGAACGCAATATTTTTGCCAGATTCCTTGTAGTCCCTGCATATGGTGCTGGTTTGGCGGCATAAGAAGTAATAAACCCTTTGATTCAACAGTCTGGGAGGCCAGGCGATGATCAAGGCGTATCCTTATCGAAATAATCAGACAGATTGCAGGATACACCATAGGTATAAGTTACTATTCTGCCCAGTAACCATATGAGACCAACGTTAACCATTGGAATACTCCTTGCCGTATTCCTCATCGCGGGGATAGCAGGGGCCTATTCAATAGATCCCACGGTAGTTACTACACTTGACCGCACTGTCCTTCCGGTTGCCGTGCCTTCAACGTCGCAAACGATTCTTCCGTATGAGGTTTCCAAATATTCTGAAAATGGATATGGTATCTGGGAATATGGAGAGGGCCTTGGGTATGAAAAAAGAACTGATCTGATGCCTGCTGATTATTCCGATGCAACTGAAAGCAGTTCTGCGAAGCTCTTGCGTTTATTTGCCATAACCGATGTTCATATATCTGATGAAGAAACGCCTACTCAGGGGATCTATTTTGGCTATAAAGGTGGTCAGTCTTCAGGATATTCTCCGGTTATGCTCTCTACCACGCAGGTTCTCGATGCTGCTGTCCAGACGATAAACGTCTTACATAAGGAAGATCCGTTTGATTTCGGAATAGTTCTGGGTGATCTCGCTAATAATGAACAATATAATGAATTGAGGTGGTTTATCGATGTCATGGACGGTAAGACCATAAATCCTGATTCAGGAGTGAAGGATGATCCAATCCCCGGACCTCTCAATGATTATCAGGATACATTCAAAGCAGCAGGACTGAACAAGTCGATACAATGGTATGCGGTACTTGGAAATCACGATCATAACTGGATTGGAACAAACCCGCCTGATGATCATCTGAAAGTGAACTATACTGGAGAGTACATCCTCAACATGGGTAATATCTTCATCGATCCTCTCGGTATAAAAAGCCGCGGTTTTTATATGGGTTCTATTGATGGGCGCACGGTGAATGGTGATATTATCGGTGTAGGTAATGTCTCTGATTTTGACACTCATCCAAAAGTGCTGGCCGCAGATCCAAGCCGCCGGGCTCTTACGGTAACTGAATGGTTGGGAGAATTTTTCAACACAACTTCAAGCCCGAAGGGACATGGATTTAACCAATATGATGCAGAAGCAGGTTTGGCGTGTTATTCATTTGAACCAACACCAGATATGCCGATCAAAGTCATTGTGCTTGATAATACCCAACTTGCGACCGACGCCGATGCTGGAGGCTATGGGCATGGTTCACTTGACAATGAGCGGTTTGACTGGCTGGTAAGTGAACTTGATCAGGGTCAGGATGAGGGGAAACTTATGATAATCGCTGCACACATTCCGATTGGAGTGGAAGGATCGGGTTCTTCGCTTGATGAATATACTGCCTGGAGTTCGGTCGCTGAGGTATCCGAGCAGCAGCTCCTTGATAAACTCCATGAATATCCAAATGTTATCCTGTGGGTAGCAGGGCATCGTCACGTCAATGTCATCACTCCCCAACTATCACCTGATCCTGACCATCCTGAACTTGGGTTCTGGGTGGTTGAAACTTCATCATTACGGGACTTCCCGCAGCAGTTCCGGACGTTTGACATTGTCCGAAACAGCGATAATACGATCTCTATCTTTGCAACAAACGTTGATCCTGCAGTAAAAGAAGGAACGATTGCAGCAAAATCACGCTCGTATGGTGTCGCAGCAATGGAGATATTCAATCATTTGCTTCCGTACACGCCGAGCGCTTCGTACAATGCAGAACTGGTCATACCATTAAGTCCTGAAATGCAGGAGAAAATTCAGGGTTTTGAAACTCCTGTAATTACTTAATCCTCCTCTTTTTTAGATGGTGATCCTGGATCCTTAGTACCTGTCAGTCAGGTGGGAGAGACATCCCGTTCATGGTTCCTCTCATTATGAAAAATGCTCTCAATTGCTATTTTTATCCAAATTCAGTCCAGAAATAGAATTATCAACCTTTTTTCACTTTCACCCTGTGGGCTTCTAACTTTATATATTCTGACTGTTGATTGATGGATGTATACTGTAGGAGATTGATATGAAGATTATATCAGAGCCGGCAATGAAGGATCTTGCAGACCGTAACGTGGCCTGTGTCTCGTACAAAGGCAATTACATCGGAAATACAGCGATTTTTGCGGAATTGTTCGAAAAACTCTGTGGCTGGGCTTTTCAGAAACAATTGATGGGACCTGATACTGTTCTCATCGCCGCATACTATGATGATCCGGGTGTGACCCCTCCGGATGAACTCTCCCTTGATATTTGTATGAGTATTCCTAAAGATGCTCAGGGAGAGGGAGAAGTAACTAAAAAAGTTCTCCCCGGGGGGAAGTATGCTGTCATAGGCCTCGAACTTGACGGTCCGGAAGAATACTCTGCTGCATGGGAAAAGATTGTTGAATGGGTGGCATTACAGGGTATGGAGATTGATATTTCCCGGGCGAGTTACGAGGTTTATCTGAACAATCCGGAAGAACATCCGCAGAAGCATCATATTGTTGATATCTGCATGGCCGTCCGGTGAGGCAATTTCACTTTTTTTTGTCTCCTGCTTCTTACACTGGATGAGTTCTCGAAGTCTTGTCATTTCTCCCCTCGCAACGACTTTTCGTAAGTTTTGTGTCAGACAAATCAAACTCCATTCGTCTTGACAATGCCGGAATCCCCGGCTTGAGTATTTTCGAATTCCTCTGTTATTTTTAATCCAACCGAAAAAAGATTCAATAATAACTTTTTGAATAGAATATATTCTCTTAACCGCATATGGGGCTCTGGAGACACTGTCTGAAAACAAAGTGATTATTTAGACAAAAATGAGTTAATTACGGTGACTCACCTAAAAATTAAGACTCCGCAGAGTCAATGAAAATAAATTTTAACCAATTTTTTGCTCCTTGCTATTGGTGAGATGTTCTTATTTAAATGAGTTCTACCACTTTAATCACTTGATTTTCAGACAGAGCCCTTATTGCCGATGAAATAAGCATCAAATAGGATATGGCCCAAATCAAATAATTAACCCCGTATAATAGTACTAATGCCATGACCTCCTGACCCGTGAAAAAGGGGCCTTACCGCCCTGGAATTAATCATTAAGGGGATATATTTTGCATACCCTTTTGAGTGGCTATCTGGATCTGTAGGTTTGATACGATCTTTCTTTATTGTTCACATCAGGAATTGAGCTCTCTTTATGGTTATCCGTTCAATGAGTATACATATGCCTGAGGAGGCGACCGTTCTATATGCAATACCGGGCCTGGGATTTCAGGATCTCTTTGACCGTTATACTGCTTCAATACATAAAAATCCCCTGACATCCTGGCTTATCCTTCCGACAGATACCCTTGTCAGGCAGGCAAAAGACCAGCTTGCAGGCCGGGATAATGTAACAATTTCGGATCGGATCTGCACGCCGGATGAACTCTGTCTCTTTCTGCTCTTCGAATATGGGGAGGGAATAACATTTATATCTGATTCAGATTCACGGCTTCTTCTCTCCCGGGTCATTGCTGATCACAGCAAAGAGCTCTCTTTATTTATGAGTGGCGGTTCTCCTTCAGGACGGATGCTTACCGATTTAAAGCGACTTTTTTCGTATATTATCAGAAATGATCTAACCTATCCGGACTGTCTCGAGAACCTTCAGACCCGGAAAAGTGAGCAAATCGGAGTAATCTACACCGCTTTTTATCGCAGGCTTAAACGGCTTTCATATGTTACCAGCGATACACTGATTCAATGGGTCATTGAAAACCTGAAGAGAAAATCTCCCGGTGAGATACTTCCTCTCTTCACCCATGTATACTGGCTTGGTCAATATAGTCCGGCACCTCTTGAAAAGCGTCTGATTCAGACATGTGCAGGAGTAATCCCCGATATAGTATATGCTGCCTTAACTGGGGAAGATTTCGGTATTTTTGGCGGTGATGCCTCATGGGTATATCCGGGGAGAAAATATATATCTGTTACAATCCCTGCATCAGAGAGGGATAAGGCAGTAACATCACTTTTTACTGACACGTTTGCGGAAAAATCGGCCGTGATATTGAGAGATACCTTCTCCCTTACCGAATGGAAAGACCCGGTTTCAGAACTATCCGGCATTGCAAAAGAGATTCTTCGTCTAAGAAAACAGAATATCCCTTGGGAAGATTTTGCAGTGGTTTTTCCCGATCCTGACAATTCCCTGGTGTATCTTGCAGATGTATTTGATGATTACCATATTCCCTATCACTGCAGCGCCGCTTCTCACATCTCTGCATCGCCCCTGGTTTCCTTTTTTCTGCTTCTTGGGGAATGCGTGGAGAAAGGATTCAGGTACGAGGAACTTATCCGACTGGTTCGCAGTCCTTACCTGAACTACACCTGGATACCTACGGCGGAAAATTCCATTGGAGGCCTATTAAGGGCTCCAGGCGGGACAGATGAAAACGAAATTTTCATGCAAAAAAAGGGATCAGATCATTCCGGTAAGCGACTTGACTATGAGTCCATGGATCTCATCTGTCGCAGCTATGGAATTACCGGAGGATATATAGATTGGGAGGGACGATTTGAGCAGATAATCGGATATATCTCCGGTGAAAATGAATCTGAAAAGGCCGAAGATGGTGAGAGAAAAGGATCCACGGTATATATCCCAAAAAGACCCCTGCCCCGTGAAACGATCCTCCTGACTCTAGAAGGAATACTGAGCCTGATACAACTTCTGCGCAATCTTCTGGCACGAAATACGGTTCCCGATCACTGCCAGGTTTTTCGGAGCATTCTGCAGAATATCGGATCCCCTGTTCCAGGATATACAAATAAATACGAATGGGGAATTGAACTTTCTGAAGAGGAACTGATCGCACTTGAGAGTTTTGATCAGGTTCTAACTGTTCTTGGGCAACAGCCGGAAAGTGAGAATGAGATCCTTTCATTCCCGGAGTTTCTTTCGAGGTTGCGGCTGCTCCTGATGGATAAAAAGATCAGCACCGAATATCACAATGGTGTTTTCGTTACCGGAATTAGTGATATCGAACAGATGCAGGTTCCCTACGTCTTTCTTGCATCGCTCAATGAAGGGCTGATACCACGTCTGACTTACCGTCTTCCGTTTGTGAACGGGAGTGAATCTGGAAAAATCGGGGATGATCTGCATGCATACCTGAGAAAGGAACGATACCGTTTTATTTCTGCATGTCTGGCTGGGAGAGAACATGTATACCTGAGTTCATTTGAGCACCGGGATGAACGAACCGCTCTCTGCTCCTCATTCCTCGGGCCGTTTAAACAGGCGGGCTCTTTCCCTGTATGGGGAGAGGAGACTTCACTCCCTGAGCCTGACCTGTTTTCTGATTCTGAAAATGCATATTATTCAGGAACCCTGATGTCTCTTTCCCGTTGGGATGAAGCGCTTTCGTTTTTTCCTGACAATGAACGTGTTTCAGACATCGTATCCCGGATAGGTATTGAACGAAATTTCCGGTTCAGACTTAACCGGTCAGAATATGATGGCATTATCGGAGACGGGCCAGGTATAAGGAAAGAGATGGAAGAGCGGTTTGGTCCCTCATATCTCTGGTCAGCAAGTCTGATAGAGAGCTATGGCCGGTGTCCATATCGGTTTTATCTCGAACATATTCTGCATATAAAACCGCTCCCGATGCTGGGAATTGATATTTCTCCGGATGCAAAAGGAAGACTCATCCATTCGGTTGTCTGCAGATTTAAACGCAGAATACACGATATGGGAGGGTTCCCGCTCAGACCGGAGAAGTATCATGATGCAGTATCTTCCATCCTTGAGATTGCCTGCGAGGAATTGGACACGGTATCCTATGAAACTCCGGTCTGGCTGGCAAAGCGAAGACAACTGATGGGGGGTGAACGATATGGAGCCGGAGTGTTTGAGAAGTATGTTGCAGCGGAGATTGCCCGTCTTGCACCAGACGAAGAAGGGGAAGAACCCATGCAATTTGTTCCAAAACATTTTGAGTTCTCATTCGGAGCAGTACACGAGGAGAATGATGATCCTGCCTCTGTCAACGATCCGGTAGACCTTACTGCCATCGCCATACGAAGGCTGGATGAAAAAGCGGATCTTCCCTGGACTCTTGAGGATATCCCAAAAGGACTTCTCCTGTGCGGAAAAATCGATCGGATTGATATCACGGATACCGGGGTGTTCGGTGTGGTTGATTACAAGACCGGGATAAAAATACCCTCAACTACAGAAATAACATCTGGTAAAGCTCTGCAGCTTCCCCTGTATCTCATGGCATTTGCAGAGATTACCGGGAATACTCCGGTGTATGGATCATACTGCCATCTTCACCGGTCTGTAACCCATGCAATGAGCCTGTATAATCCAGTATACAAGAATGGTCTTCCCCGTGGGAAGATGCCTCGATCTGAATCTAAATGGGAGGATATTATGGACAATGCACTGTTTCAGGCCTGTCGTCATAGCAGGCAGATTCATCATGGCATTTTTCCGATCCATGCAGACAGGGGGTGTAGTCCTGACTGGTTCTGCCCGTATAAGACAATCTGCAGATTCCAGCCTGACCGGGGATCACACCTTGGTGAATGGATTCAGTATCCGGAGGGGATGAGAGATACTGGTGATGCCAGTGATGACGGACTTACAGGAGGTAAAGCCTGATGGCAGCAACAGAGCGACAAAATGAGGCGATAACCCTCCATGACAAAAGCATGGTGGTCACTGCAGGGGCAGGAACAGGTAAAACATTTGTCCTGGTAGAGAAATATTTAAATCTCCTGGAGCAGGAAGGGCTCAGACCGGGAGAGATTCTTGCCCTGACCTTCACTGATAAGGCTGCTGCTGAGATGAAAGACCGGGTGAGATCTACGATTACCCGGCGTCTTGCTCAGGATCCTACTAACCGGATGATGAAAGAAGCAGCAGAAGAGGTTATCATCGCCCCGATCATGACCTTTCATGCTTTTTGCGCACAGATCCTGCGTGAATTCGCTATCGAGGCAGGTCTTGAACCAGGCTTTGCTATTCTGGATGGGGGACAGGGCATAACCGTTAAGAAAGAGGCATTTGAACAGCTTCTTAGAAAATCTCCGGCTGATGTGAAGGATTCTCTCATCCGGGTTCTCTCCCAGGTTGAGAAATTCAGACTCGCAGAGATGCTGTCAGCAATTGATGAGCACTATGACCGGTATACTTCCTTCTTTGCCATGACTGCCGAAAACCCCGGAAAAATGGTAGCAGTCTGGAAAGAATTTCTCGACGCTCTCAGGGAGCCGGAGACAGAACGGTTCTTTACCGATCCCGTCAATACTTCGGCCATCAGGGACCTTATACGGTTATCCCGGACTTACACAAATACCACTGATTCTGCGGTGAAGTACCTCAAGCAGGTGGCTCCGTTTCTTCTGTGGATAAACCCCGAAGCGCCCCCTGAAGTTCTGGCAGATGCCGCCCGTGATTTTCTTGCCGTACGCCCTGTGGGCAGGATCGGGTCAAAAAAGAATTGGGATGACAATGACCTTACCGTGTTTCGTGATGCAAAGGCGGATCTGACTGCTGCTTTGGAGCGAGCACTTCCATATTTTGAACTGGCGATTGACCCTGAATCTGCTTTTACACAGGCCA
>Ga0351901_1031_pt1 | contig 47971 bp, 48 predicted proteins | sample BONcelHT113001D4_FD_206875 | JGI IMG/M metagenome (GOLD analysis project Ga0351901, IMG submission 206875) | Enriched cells from coal bed in the Powder River Basin, Montana, United States - BONCAT cells T11 rep1 HSBNCT.T11.300.1.D4 ...
CAACCACATTGGGAAGCCACAGGTCTCAGAAAACAAACGGAATACTTTTTTCCAATCCTCTATGCTACTATGTCGGCGGTTTTCGCATTACATGCTATGAAAAAATGAGTATCCAGCGATGCTTATCGAGAGGAAAGTTCGCACCATGGTGAATTCATTAAATAAAGGCTATCTGGTCCGGGAGATGTTCACAAAAATCGCTCCCCGATATGATTTTCTAAACAGACTGCTCAGTCTTGGAATAGACAGACGCTGGCGGCGATCCGCATGCAAAAACATCACGGGTCGCGTGAGTGGCCGGGTGCTCGACATCGCTACGGGAACCGGCGATATGGCCCTGGAAGCAGCGCGGGCAACAGACAACTCAGTCAAAATCTTCGGGGTTGACTTCTGTGCGGCAATGGTAGCAATCGGACGGGACAAAATCAATGCATCATTCTTCAGGGACAGGATAGCGCTCGGAGTGGCCTCCTGCGAAGCCCTACCCTTTCACAACAATACGTTCGATGCTGCGACCATCGCCTTCGGCATCAGAAATGTTGCTGACAGGAGTCTCGGTTTACGAGAAATACTGAGGACTCTTCTACCGGGAGGCGTAGCGGTAATTCTGGAATTCTCAAATCCCAAATCCCGCCTGTTCAAATCCGTGTATCATTTTTATTTCCGACGCCTTCTTCCTGCAATCGGCGGTCTTTTCTCCGATTCAGGCGCTTATCGTTACCTGCCCGACTCGGTACTCGATTTTCCCGATCAGGAGGTCTTCAAAAAGATTATGATCGAGGCGGGATTTGAAAACGTCAGCCATAGCGATTACACCTTCGGTATTGTAACATGCTACGTGGGCAAGAAACCCGCCACGCCATCTTCAGCTATTTCCCGACATTGAGTTGGAGGACATTTCCAGGTACCGGAACGACCTTGTTTCTTTGCCAAAAACGTATGAAACACCTGTTACCATGGGAATTTTAGTATAACCATATTCGCGGAACTGACAACAAAAAAATCCTTTTCGAACGCATTCTTGCACATTAGGGCGTCTACCGCCGCAGGTATTTCCACCCGGCTTGACAGTCCAGCCTATTTTCTGTATAAAAGTTCCTGTTACTTACACAACTTACCATGGGAGACATGAATGTTCGTCGCCGCCAATTTCCTTATTGCACTAGGGAAAATTCTGGACCTCATCCTCACCATCTATATGTATATCATTATTGCCCGGGCGCTTGTCTCCTGGGTCAATCCTGACCCGTACAATCCCATCGTAAACTTTCTGTATCGCATCACGGAACCGGTTCTCTCTCAAGTAAAGAAAAGACTTCCTTCCATGGGCGGGCTTGACCTTTCGCCCCTTATCGTTCTGCTGGTCATCTTTTTCCTCCAGAAATTCCTCATCGCATCGATACTCGACCAGGGATATCGAATGAAACTCAACATCGGAGGATTTCCGTGAAAATCACCCCCCTTGACATTCAACAGCAGCAATTCAAAGGAAAGCTCTTCGGCGGCCTGAACCCTGATGAGGTGGATTCATTTCTGCAAACCGTTGCCCAGGAGATGGAAAACCTCAACAGGGAAAACGCGACTTTTCGGGATCAGGTGCAGAAATTTGCGGCCGAGGCGGAGATCCATGCCCAACGGGAAAAGGACCTGCGTGACACCTTGCTTGCCGCGCAGAAAATCACCGAGGAAATGAAAAACAACGCCCAGAAGGAAGCCGAACTGGTTATTGCAGAGGCTGAAGTCCGGGCAGAAAAAATTCTGGCCGATGCCGAAAACAAGCTTAACCAACTCAGAAATGACATCCAGGAACTGCGCAGACAAAAAACACAGTTCGAAACATCCTTCCGTTCCCTGATCGAGTCCCATAACAAGATGCTCTCATTGCATGAAGAATAGTCTCGAAAGCGACGGGTTGCACATCACTGAAACTGCGGAAGGAATAACCTTTTCCCTCCATGTCCAACCAAGGGCCTGCCGCAATGAAATTGCCGGCCTCATCGGAAACGAACTCAAGGTTCGACTGACTTCTCCGCCAGTGGAAGGGGCTGCGAATAAACTCTGTCAGGAATTTTTTGCAAAGCTTCTTCATGTGGCAAAATCGAATGTGCGAATCATTGCCGGCGAAAAATCCCGCCACAAAACCGTTACGATACGAGGCGCATCAAAGGAAGCCATTCTAGCACTACTCAACAACCCAGCACGGAGTTCTGAATGAAAGCAAAAGACATTATGATTTCGGATGTTACAACGATTTCACGAAAGGCATCCCTCAAGGATGCGGTTTTGTTGCTGCAAAAGAATTATGGCGACAAGAATTTTCTCAATGCCGCACCAGGTCTCGTGGTTATAAATGATTGGGGTGAATTGGCCGGCGTACTGATGCCCCTGACGATCATGGCAGCATTGGTGGAAAGTGCCGGGGACGTGACTCCTGAAGAAAAAATGCAGGAAAACTTTTACGAAATACTGTGCAATAATCTCAAGGACAAGTTGGTTGAAGACATTATGGACAGAGAACCGCTTTCCGTAACCGAAGATGCCAAGGTCATTGACCTTGTAGACCTTTTTGTCACCCATCGCTTCCACCGGATTCCCGTGGTGCGCAACAAAAAAGTTGTGGGAGTGATCTATCGGACACCGCTGCTGTTTGCTATGACCCGTTGTTTATTTAAATAATCTGAAGACGCAGTTTCTTACCCAAATGTATTGACAAATACCCCGGGTAATTCTTATATTTCAGCAAATGAATCAGGAGGTACGACCAAATGCCCATCTATGAATACAATTGCTCAAGCTGTGGAAACCAGTTCGAGCTTCGGCAGAAATTTTCAGATGATCCTGCAACGGAATGTCCGCAATGCGGCGGTTCCGTTGATAAAATTATTTCCCAGACATCCTTTGCCCTCAAGGGTAGCGGCTGGTATAAGGAAGGCTATGCAAAGACTTCCTCAGCAAAAACTCCCCAAGGTTGTCCGAAAGAAGGATCTTGCGCATCGTGTCCTTCCGCAGCCGCCTGAAATCCTATCGTAAAAAGAATCCCCCGCTTCTGGGGATTCTTTCTTAAGCATAATTTCTCTTTTTTCAACATATCAGCATATTCACTTCGGACTGTTTCCCCTCGGCAAATAGTTCGATAAAGGCACAGGAATCAGACCCTATGGCTATTATAATCGACGGAAAAGCTACTGCGCAGAAGATTCGAGCTGAAATAACAGAGGAAGTCAGAGACCTTGCCGCAAAAGGCCTTCAACCAGGACTTGCGGTCGTCCTGGTTGGGGACAACCCGGCAAGCAAGGTCTATGTGCGCATGAAGGAAAAAGCCTGTCAGGATGTGGGGATTTTTTCCGATGAACACACCCTTCCGACCTGCACCGAAGAAGGAGACCTGCTGTCCCTGATCGAAAGACTCAACAGAGACGACAGAATCCATGGTATTCTGGTGCAGCTGCCCCTTCCCAGACACATCAACGAGGAGAAAGTCCTTGAAACAATCTCTCCGGACAAGGATGTTGACGGCTTTCATCCCTACAATGTCGGACGCCTGATCCTCGGAAAACCGATCTACCAGCCCTGTACACCTTTCGGCATCATGGTTCTGATGAAGGAATACGGCATTGACCTTACCGGCAAGGAAGTGGTTATCGTCGGCCGCTCCAACATTGTCGGCAAACCGGTAGCGTTCATGTGCCTGCAGCAGCACGCAACCGTGACAATCTGCCACACGAGAACCGTTGATCTGCCGGCAAAGATCGGTATGGCCGATATCCTTATTGTCGCGGCCGGTCGCCCCGAAGTAATACGCGGAGAATGGATCAAGAAAGGTGCCGTGGTCATCGATGTCGGCGTCAACCGTATCGACGATAAAAAGCTGGTGGGCGACGTGGAGTTCGAAACCGCTGCCCGCCGTGCATCCCATATAACCCCGGTACCTGGTGGCGTCGGTCCCATGACCATTACCATGCTCCTGAAGAATACCCTTCAAGCGGCGAAGTTGTCGCAGGCAGCAAAACAGATCACACAGGGGAAACCATCATGATCGTAAAAAAGGCCGTCTTTCCGGTTGCAGGTTTGGGAACACGCTTCCTCCCTGCGACAAAATCCTCACCGAAAGAAATGCTCTCCCTCATCGACAAGCCGCTCGTTCAGTACGTTGTGGAAGAAGCGGTCGCCGCCGGTATCGAACAGATTCTTTTCGTCACCGGACGTGGCAAACGTGCCATTGAAGACCATTTCGACATATCCTTCGAACTTGAATCAATCCTTCGCGAGAAGGGCAAGGATGATATGGCCGACAAGGTCCGCACTATCGCTGAAATGATCAGCATCTTCTATGTGCGGCAGAAGCAGGCATTAGGTCTCGGGCACGCCATCCTCTGCGCGCGGGAATTTGTCGGCAAGGAACCGTTTGCCGTACTGCTGGGCGATGACATTATCGACGCCGAGAGGCCGTGTCTCGGGCAGCTGCTCGATGTTTTCAAAACCTACCAGGGCTCTGTTCTGGCGCTGGAAAAGGTTCCCATGGAAAATATCTCCGCATACGGCTGCGTCCGGGCGAACACGATTTCCGACCGGGTCTATGAAGTGACCGACCTGGTGGAAAAGCCGAAAAGGGAAGATGCCCCCTCAGACCTGGCGATTATCGGCCGTTATGTCTTGACGCCGGAAATTTTCCCCATTCTTGAAAAACAGCAACCGGGCAAAGGCGGCGAAATTCAGTTGACTGACGCCATCTTGCAGCTTTCCAAGCAGCAGTCGATCTATGGCTGCCGATTCGAAGGGAATCGCTACGACTGTGGTGACAAGTTGGGATTCCTGAAGGCCACGGTGGATATGGCGTTAAAAAGGGATGACCTGGGAAAGGATTTGGAAGAGTTTCTGCGACAGCGTCTGACACTATAGTTTATCTCATTTCGTATCCGGCAGTATAGACGTAGTAACCATTTACTTTTTCATATGGCCATTTTTTAGGTAATGCCCCGATATATCCTGCTGTCTTTGCAGTGAGTACTGCAGCTTCATCAATTTGTTTATTACCACTTGATTCAATCACCTTGGCTTCGGTAACGCTTCCGTCCCTGCTGATTGAAATAAAAATCAGGCCGTAACCTAACTGGCCTTTACTCGTCAGGGGAGAAGCAACTTGCCTCCACCTCTGGTTAACGGCTTCCAGAAATCTTCGACTGAACGAACCCATCAGATCATTATTCTCATCAAAAAATAGAGTATCCCCGCCTACCCTATCACCATATTTTTGCCGAAAGTTGTCCTCCAATGTCTTGAGTGTACGTTCGGTGGGCATAAGCTGAGCCAAATCGGGCAGTTTATTGCGTTTTGGCTTAGTTATGTCCCCTCGAACAACTGGCCCTAATGTATCTTTCGTCTCAGGAGTCACAGCATGCGGGGTTCTTTCCTGCTGTTCTTGTGGTGTCACTTTTGGCAGTGACATTTTCTCTTTGCGCTTACCGGGAATTGTCTTAGGTGCAGGCATCAACTCGTCTTGCTTCGGAATCGAAGGGACTTTCTGTCTTTTGTCCATTTCTGGCACATTATTGACGGTATCCTTCTTAGTTTCAGGCAAATCCCGTAGATCAGGGATTTCCGTTAAATCAACGATATAGGTTTCAGTCTTCCCCCCTTGCTTATTTTCCGGCCAAAGGTAGATTCCTAGCAAGACCACTCCATGCAAAAGCAGCGAGAGCACAACAAAGTAGAGAAAGTTTTTTTCGATATATTTGTCTGACATGAGTCTCTTTGGCGGGGTAGAGGAGGTTTTCTGTTATTGTAGGGAAACCCCCTCAAAAAAGCAACGCAGGACTGGAGGATAGTCGTGTAAAGATTTGTCTGTGCTGAGTGTTTGAGGAAAAGCCGTGAGAAAACCGTTGTTATAGAACCCCGCGGAAACAACGCAGAACTATATGAGGGTCTGGTAAAGGAGCGCCACTCCGAACAGCAGAAACAGGACACCCGCTGCCCGATGAATATAGCGGATCGGAAAATATCGAATCAACTGCTTGCCGAGAAAGATTCCCATGAGTGAAACCAGCCACAGGGCAAGGGTCGATGCGACAAAAACCATAACGGGAGAGTCGTACTGAGCCGCGAGACTGAGCGTGACAAGCTGGGTCTTGTCACCCAGTTCAGCCAGAAGAATCATCAGGAAAGCCGTGCGAATGGCTCCCGCTGCCAATACGTTATGGGATTCCTCATCAGCACCGGAGTGACGCAGGGTCGTGATACCGAAGTACAGAAACAGCCCTGCCGAGGCAATTTTCGTCCAGAAAATCGGAAATAGAACGAAAAGTAACTTTCCCACCAGTACCGCAACCAGATTCAGCAGAGCAAACGCCAAGGCGATGCCGATGAAAATCTTTTTCCAGGGATAGCGTGCCGCAAGGGCCATGGCAGTCAACTGGGTTTTATCGCCCAGCTCTGCCAGAAAAATCACGCCAAAGGTAGTAAGGAATACGCTGGTGCTCAAGAAAACCTCCCGATTAGGAGCCTGTCTGGCTTAGGAAATCGAAGCTAAAATTTGGCTGGGCGAGGACAGATTTTGTCGATTTTGCAGGGCAATAGTTGTTCTATTGCCCAATAAAGCGGCGGAATATGGGCCGTCCAGACGGATTTGCAGCAGATTTACCCTAAGTCAGACAGGCTCCTAGAACAACGGTGCAGAAGTCACCGGATAACCCTAATGATGCAGAACATGATCTGCAAGCTCATTGGTATCATCAGGCTGTCGCGGAAAATGTCGGGCCAGTTCTTCTCCGCAGGAGCTGATAACGGAGCAGAGGGCAGCACAAGCGCGCTTCTCGCGCATGCCCAGGGAAAGCTCCCGAGCCAGATCATTCCATTCGTCATGGGGTATCTTGCTGTTGATGCCCCGGTCGGCAAGAATCCATACTTTATGTTCCAGAAGTGAGAGAAATATCAAAATGCCGCTCTCACCCTTTGTCCGGTACAGCCCCTTTTCAAAGAATGCACGTACCGCACGCTCCCGCACGGCTTCGTCAATCCTCTTTTTTCCGACAAAAGACAACTTCAACCGCTCATATTTCCTGAAAATATATTTGAGCGGAAAAAACAGGATTATCACCAGGGGAATATACGTCCAGAGGGAAACGCCATACAAGACTCGTTCCGCATCCAATCCAGTGCCGGCGCTCCATCCGGAAAAAGAAAACCAGTAGGAGCCGATCTGCATGGCTATTTCCACGAGGAAGGCGCAAAAGGCAGCCGTTAGAACCGCACCAAGGACCTCAGCTTCCCGGTAGCTGTTGCTCCGATCAACCACCATGGTGACGATCTCACCGGAGGTATTCGCCTCTGCATTTTCTACGGCGAAACGTATGCGGGCATTTTCCTCTTCACTGAAAAAAGCTGTGGATTTATTTTTGTTCATATCCCTCATGTGCCCCCTTACGCGCGATACCCAGGCTACCAATTACCTGATGCGCCACCACCGCCGAATCCACCCCCACCGCCGGAAAAGCCGCCACCACCAAAGGAACCGCCACCAAAGGAACCACCACCGAATCCTCCACCTAAAAAGGGGCCGCCGCCAATACCGCCCCCACGTCCTCCGCCGCCAAAGAGGATACTGAGCAAAAGACCGCCGAAGAATCCGACCAAAGCAAGAATGGCAAGGATTACAATGCCGGCGCCGGAAAAGAGCAGCGATGCTATGATCGGAAGGCCGACAGCCCCGGCAACCCCGCCAAGAACCTTGGAGATAGCCCCCAGCACGACACAGGCCACAAACAGGAAGATCAGCAGGGTCATGGCGCGGGAAGAACCTTTTTTCCGCTGCTGGGCATCCTGGGGAGTGGCGGTGTATTCACCCTTCACCACTGCCATGATAGAGGAGACGCCCGCTTCGACCCCACCGTCAAAATCGCCCTGTTTGAAGCGCGGCGCGATCTGATCGCGGATAATTCGCCCGGAAAGAAGGTCGGTCAGCGTACCTTCCAATCCTCGTCCGACTTCTATGCGGATCTTACGATCCCCAGGAGAAATTATCAGAATGGCCCCATTGTCCTTTCCCTGACGCCCTATTTTCCAGGCCTCGGCAACCCTGATGGAGAATTCTTCGATATTTTCGCCTTCCAGGCTCGGGATTGTCAGAACGGCAATCTGCGTCGAATCGGTCGACTCGAACGAGGTTAGTCCTGCTTCAATCCTCTGGACCGCGGCAGGGGAAAGAATGTTTGCATAATCATTCACATGGGCCTTGAGTTGCGGCACCTCAAGGGCTCCACCCACGGTTGGCATGAGGCACAACAGCAGGACGGCAAAAATTGTTTTCATGGCACTCCCGGCCCATTGCCCGCAACTGGCAAGGGGGATGTCACAGCTTCAGCGGGTTGATCTGACTACGAATATGACCGTTAGAATTTAATTTTCGGCGCAGTCTTCGCCCCTTCATCAGACTTGAAAGGTTCCTTGCGCTGCAAATGAAGAAGCAAGGAATTGGTGAGCGAGTTGGGGAAAGTCCTGATGCTCACGTTGAACACTTCCACTGACTTGTTATAGCGAACCCTGGCGACATTAATCCGGTTTTCCGTGCCTTCCAGCTGATTTTGGAGATCAAGGAAATTCTGATTTGCCTTCAGGTCGGGATAACGCTCAACAACAACCATCAGACGGGAAAGCGCGCTGGACAACTCACCCTGTGCCTGTTGAAATTTGGAGAACGTCGCCGGATCGTTCAGGGCCTCTTTTGTCAGCTGCATCGAACCGACCTTCGCCCGTGCCTCGGTGACCGCCGTCAAAGTCTCCGCCTCATGCTTTGCATACCCCTTTACCACCTCAACAAGGTTGGGTATAAGGTCTGCACGCCGCTGATAGGCAGCCTCCACATCTCCCCAGGCAGCGAACACCGCCTCTTCATTTGCCTGGATGGTATTGTAGCCGCAGCCTGATAACGTGGAAAACATCAGCATTCCTAGCAGGAATAACGCAATTTTTTTCATAGAATCCTCCTTCAATTTGGTCAGTATGGATCAATAAACTTTGCATGAGAAGTTGAACACATTTGCCGGTGTCAACCGGCACGTGCGGGCGGAATTCAGATCACTTGGCAGTTCATGCTTTCGAAGGTGCCCTTTTTTCGGAATAGACGTATTTTAAAGTTATCAGGAGCAGATTGCAGGTGATGGAAAAAATATTCGCCGCAATCAGTGGCAGATCGTCGATAAGTATACCATAGAGAAGCCATAAACCCATTCCAACAACCAGCAAAACCGGTTGCCAGACGGAGATGTCACGTACCTGCCTGGTTCGCAAGGCACGATATATCTGCGGAATGACGGCACAACTCGTCAAGGCTCCGGCAAGAAGACCAAGTTGAAGAAGATTCATGGCAGCTCCTTCCGTTTCGAAGTGTCCGTTGCCCATGCCATCTGGGACATCATTCCCCTGAGTACTGAAATTTCCCTACTATCAAGTTCAGCCCGGGCCAGAATTCTGCGGATAGTTCGCATCAAGTGTTTCGGATTGGTCGGGTCAAGAAAGCCGATCTCGAGCAGGGTTTTCTCCATATGGCCGTAAAGGTCTTCCATTTCGCCTGCCGTTGCCATTTCCCTCACGGTGGTAATCACCCCCGGCACCACTCCTCGGGAAACTTCATAACAGAATAGCAAAACCGCCTGAGCAAGGTTCAAGGACCCGTATTCGTCGGAGGTCGGAATGGTTGCCTGCCAGCGGCAGAGAGCCAACTCGTCCGTACTGAGCCCATTGTCTTCCCTGCCAAAAACCAGAGCAACACGGCTTGATCCACCCCCTTCACGGAGTTTTGTCACCAGTTCTGCAGGTTCCATGGTTTCCTGGCGGTATTTGCCGATTCGACGGGTTGTAGCGACAGAAATCTCTATATCGGCCAAGGCATCTTCGAGAGACTCGAAACGAACGGCCCCATCAAGCAGGTCCCGGGCCGAAACCGCGAAGCGACGCGCTTCGGAATGATCTGTCCGACAGCCCTTGACCAGGCGAAGGTGCCGAAGACCCATATTTTTCATGGCCCGACAGACCATTCCAACATTACCGGGGGTTTGCGGCTCCACAAGAACGATGCTTATCCTATCCAAAAGCGTGCTTTCACTCACGGGTATTCTCTTTCGATTCATTATTTTTCAAACATTCATCCCTGCTCGCCTGCCAGACTCTCTTCCTCTGGAGCCTGGTGCGTGCATGCCGGCCCAGCCACCAGACATGAATAAAGTGGGCAAACCAGAAGCAGCCGATGATCAGAAACAGGACTAGAACAATATACGGCTCATACTGATCAAGATCCTCGATAAAATATGAGGCACTTTTACCAAAGAAAAAACCCGCCAGGGAAAACAGGATGGCCCAACTGGTCGCACTCAGCAGGTTCAGAATCAGAAATCGTTTTCGGGAGAGATTTGTCATCCCGAGGATAATGGGCAAGGCGATCCGCAATCCATAGGTATACCGGGAGACAAATGCCACAAATGACCCATATTTTTCTATTAAACGCAGTGCCCGGCGAAATTTCTTCGCCAAGGAAGCAAAGAGCCCGAGAAGCCATTTCCCCTTCCAGCGCCCCAGAAAAAAATAGAACTGGTCACCGAGAAAAGAACCGGCGAGAGCGGTAATAATAACGCCAGGCAGCGAAAGCGTGCCCTGAAAGGCAAAGTAACCCGCCAGAATCAAAACCGCTTCCCCTTCGAGAAAGGTTCCGATAAAAAGAAAAAGATATCCGTATGCTTCAAGATATTCTCTAAAGAACTGGTGCACGTTCGCCTCCTTTCAGCTCCTCATTGCACATAATCCGGAAATGGCAAACTGAAGAGAACTGAGCAGCCGATGAATTGTTAGCTGCGGAGCTGGGCACATCAGGTCCCGGCTAGAGAACTGGTGACAAAATGCCCGAATATGGGTACTATCGTACCAATGAACCCCAATCTTTTCCAAAAAATTATCAGGACTCTCTGCATCCTGCTGCTGGCAAACCTTCTGCTGCCCGGCACCACGCCCTCAGCTGAAGTCTCTTTACCGGGGAAAATATCGGGGGCCACGGAAACGGAAGCATACCTCCACGAATCCATCAATCGGATCAGAAAAGAACATCGCCTCCCGGCCCTGAAAGCCTCCCCTGCCCTGCGGCAAATCGCCCGCAACCACAGCCGCTTCATGGCGAACAGCGGCTACCTGGGTCACGGCGAAAGTGTTGGCAGAGATTTGAGATCTCGTATCGAAAAGGCAAAGGTGAAGGGATGGCGGACGCTCGGCGAGAATGTCGGTCGCAGCATGGGCTACCGGAACAACGCGGATGTCCTGATATCGGGCTGGATGCACAGTAAACCACACCGGAAAAACATCCTCTCCGCGGATTTCAATCTGACCGGTATCGGCACGGCAGAGGCCGCAGACGGCACTTTGTACGGCACGCAGGTGTTTATGGGTTCAGACGACCAAAACTAAGGCGCTGTAAATGAATAACATGGTCAAGATTGCGCTCAGATTTGATGCTTTCGCAAAAAGTTGAAATGTACGATGTACCGTCATTCCCGTGAAAACGGGAATCCAGGAATTAGAGTGAGATATAACTTCACTGGATACCCGCTTTGCTCCTTCGCTAGGGCTACTGCGCACAAGCCGCGGGTATGACGACTTTTTGTGAGTTCATCAGATTCAGGTCAGATTTGACAGAACTGATTGAGCCAAACCGCAGACGAAGCAGGGCTACGTTGTGGATTTGGTGATTGAAGTTCGGTCAAAGATGGCCTGAAGATGAGATGCAAGATGCCCATGGTATTTGTTTGCAGCTTCTAAGGACCAACTCGATAATCGTTTCGACTGATCAGCTACCCATGGCCTCGAGCGCTCTGTTATATCCAGCTGCAAAAGCCTTGCGATTAAGATCGACAAAGGCTTCGGGAACGCGTGCAAGGACCGCTTTCTGGGCGCTTTCTTTGGACACGACCCCCGTGAGAGCCACCATCGCTCCCAGGGCTACGATATTGGCAACAATTGTTCGTCCGACTTCGTTTTTTGCTATATCGACAATAGGAATGCTCACCACGGTATAGTTTCCCTTCGGCAGCCTCGTCACCAGGTCTGAGTCCACCAGCAGGATCCCGCCCTCTTTCAGGTCAAGGGAATATTTATCACACGCCTCCTGGGTCAGGGCCAGAAGCGCATCGACGTTGGTCGCTTTGGGAAAGTCTATCGGCTGGTCAGAAATCACGACCTCTGACTTTGATGCACCGCCCCGGGCTTCCGGGCCGTAACTTTGGGACTGTACAGCCTGCTTGCCGTCAAAGATGGCGGCTGCCTCGCCCATGATGATTCCGGCAAGGATCAGTCCCTGCCCGCCTGCCCCGGAAAACCTGATTTCGTATCTACTGCAGGACATTCTTAATTCTCCTCTTGTGCTCTGCAGGGGCAGCCCCGCTGCCTGTCCAAAGCAAGGTCAACCAAAAAGGCTTACACCAGGGCACATTGATCAAAATTGCTATTATGTTCCAGGTTCGACAAAAAATGCCGTCATTTCGAACAAAGTGAGAAATCTTAAAATATCGAGGCAGCCATAGAGATCTCTCCCTCCGGTCGAGATGACATGGCGCAGCGAAAGATCTGATTATTTCGACTCCTGCACACGCGCCACGAGTTTTCTGTATGACTCGACGTACTCCGGCTTATCTTCCTTATACAGGACGCCGGTGAGAACTTTGCCGGAGAGCTGTTCTGGAGACATTTTCTCTGCTGCGGTCACGGGAACAGCAGTATCCTTAAGTTCATTCATCATTTCCACCACAGACTTGAACTTGTTACGACGACCGTACGCTGTGGGACAACTGTCTAGAATTTCAACAACGGAAAAACCCTTGTGACGCATGGCTTCCGCGAGAAGTTTGTCAATCTGGGCGGCATGAAAAGCCGTGCCGCGAGCTACGAAAGTTGCGCCGGCACCAATGGCAAGTTTCGCGATATCGAAGGGCGGATCGGGATTACCGTACGGGGTTGTTGAGGCTTTTGCACCATAGGGTGTGGTTGGAGAGAATTGGCCGCCCGTCATGCCGTAGATATTATTGTTCATGATCAGATACGTCATGTCGATATTTCTTCGACAGGCATGGATAAAGTGGTTACCGCCGATGGCCACCCCGTCACCGTCGCCGCCAACACAGATAACGTTCATCTCGGGCTTTGCCATCTTTATCCCGGTGGCAAAGCCGACAGCACGACCATGTGTCGTATGCAGGGTGCAGAAGTCGAGATATCCCGGGAGGCGGGAAGCACAGCCGATACCGGAAACAATGGCTGTCATATCCTTGTCCAGGGAAAGAGCGTCAATGGCCCGAATCAGGCCCTTCATAACGATGCCGTGGCCGCAGCCGGGACACCAGATGTGGGGCAGCTTGCCCGGGCGAATATATTTATCGTAGTCAAATGCCATGGCTCAGCGTACCTCCTGTATTCTGGCAAAGATTTCTCTCGGGCTGATGGGTTCACCATCCACGCGAAAGATTCCCGAAACGGGAACCCTGCCTTCGGCACACCTTCGCACTTCATGGATTGTCATGCCCAGATTCATCTCCGGAACGATAATGGTCTTGCAATACTGCGCCAGCGCTCGAATCTGCCGCTCCGGAAAAGGCCAGAAGGTGATAATCCGGAACAGGCCGGCCTTGATCCCGTTATTTCTGGCCTCATTGACTGCATGTCGGGCAGAGCGAGAGATGGAACCGAACGCTACGACCACTACCTCCGCATCATCAAGCAGATAGTCCTCATAGGTGACGATATCGTCGATCGCATTCTCGATTTTACGAATATGTCTCTCCTCCTCCGCCTGGACAAGTTCGGCACGAGTAGTGGGAAACCCGTCCTGCGCCTTGTTCAGACCGGTTACGTGAAAACGGTACCCCGAGCCAAATGCCGCAAGCGGCGGAATATCACCGAAACTGGTATCATACGGTTTATAGTCCTGCGGGCGGACAAGCGGTGAAGTCCGGTTGACAACCTCCAACTCGCCCGGCTCCGGAAAGACAATCCGCTCCCGCATGTGCCCGACAATCTCGTCAGGCATCACGGTAACCGGCGTTCGGTATTTTTCCGAAAGGTTGAAGGCACGAACCGTTTCCGTAAAAAGTTCCTGCACCGAAGCGGGAACCAGGCAAATGGCTGGATGATCGCCGTGGGTTCCCCATTTGGCCTGCATGACATCCGACTGACTCGGCCCGGTAGGCATGCCGGTGGACGGCCCGCCGCGCATGACATTAATGATCACGCACGGAATTTCGGCAATGCAGGCATAGCCGATATTTTCCTGCTTCAGCGAGAACCCGGGACCAGAAGTTGCCGTCAGCGATTTCGCCCCGGTAAGCGACGCTCCGATGACGGCAGCCATGGCCGCTATCTCGTCTTCCATCTGAATAAACGCCCCACCAATTTTAGGTAATTCTCGCGCCATAGCCTCGGCGACTTCTGTGGATGGGGTAATAGGATATCCGGCAAAGAACCGGCAACCGGCATACAGAGCACCGAATGCGCAAGCCTCATTCCCCTGTAAAAATGCAACCCTTGTAGACACGTTAACTCCTTCGGACGTCACTTGGTAACGGTTATTGCAAAATCGGGACAGCGCAGCTCGCACTGCATGCAGGCGATGCAGGCGTCAGGATTCTTTACAACAGCAGTAAAGCCTCGCATCTCGAGAACTTTTGTCGGACAAAATTCGATGCAGATATGGCACGCCTTGCAGTACTTTTCGTTAATTTCAATTTTCGGTTGTCTTTTTTCCATAGTGGATCACCTGTACTAGTAATAAATGGTCTCCCCGCCACATCGCAGGCAGCAGCGATAACCGTCAGAGAAGCATTTTCATCCGCGGGATGTAGCGGAGTACACCAACCTCACAGCGAGGAAACCGCTCAAGGATACTGCGGAAATTCAGCGGCAACAGTCCTTTTCCTTCACAACGAAGTCTGCAACGTTTGGCAGCAAGCCAGGATCCTGTGGGACTTAGGGTAAATCTGCTGCAAATCCGTCTGGACGGTCCATATTCCGCCGCTTTTTTGGGCAATAGAACAACTATTGCCCTGCAAAATCGACAAAATCTGTCCTCGCCCAGCCAAATTTTCGCTTCGATTTCCCAAGTCAGACAGGCTCCTAGAGATTCAGGGCATCAACCAGGGATTTTACGTGGGAGACTGATTCGTCGAGCATGGCACGCTCTTCGCTCGTCAGGTCAAGTACAATGATTTTCTCAACCCCTCCTGCGCCAATAATGCACGGTACCCCCACGAAGTACCCATCAACGCCATATTCTCCTTCAAGGAAGGCGCAGACAGGAAGAACTCGCTTCCTGTCAAGGAGGATCGATTCGGCCATGGTACATGCAGCGGAAGCCGGAGAGACGAAAGCGGAAGTCTTCATGAGCCCGACGATTTCACCGCCTGCATGACGAGTTCTCGTCACAAGCGCCTCCATGACTTCCTGTGCCTTGTCGGATCCATACTTCTGTTCCAGGAGAAAGGAAACCGGGATGCCGCTCACATTGGCAAAACGGACCAGGGGAACCATGTCATCCCCATGCCCCCCGAGAACAAGAGCGTGTACATCGTGCACCGACACCTCAAGTTCCCGGGCGATAAACGCCGCAAAACGGGCGGAATCGAGAACTCCCGCCATCCCCATGATTCTGTTTCTGGGAAAACCGGTTACCTTGCGGCACAGGGACACCATGGCATCCAGGGGATTCGTGAGAAGGATTATGTATGAATCGGGAGCATATTCGCGGATCATCTCCGAAACAGAGCTGATGATCTTCGCATTAACGCTGACAAGATCATCGCGACTCATTCCCGGCTTTCTCGCAAGACCCGCAGTCACCACAACCAGATCAGCTCCCCTGATGTCTTCCGCCCGGTTGGTACCAATGAGAGAAACGTCGAACCCCAGAATGGGTGAAGCTTCCAGAATATCAAGCATCTTTCCGTGCGTCAGATCTTCAACGATGTCGAAGAGGACGATATCCCCCAACTGCCGCTGGGCCAGAAGGTGTGCAAGGGTACCGCCAATCTGACCACCGCCGATCAACGCTATTTTCTTGCGTGCCATTATCTCCTCCACTCATTTCACCACAGTGCTAGTACAGGTTTCGAATCAACTCGTCGGCAAATTCCGAACACTTCACCTCTTGAACACCAGCAACTTTTTCGGCCCGCATCAGTCGGGCAAAGTCATAGGTAACCTTCCGCTGTTCGATAGTCCGGTCAAGGGAGGCATTAATGAGCGCGGCAGCCTCGTTCCATCCCAGGTACTCGAGCATCATAACACCCGACAGGATGACAGAACCGGGATTTACCTTGTCCAGATTCGCATACTTTGGTGCTGTTCCGTGAGTTGCCTCGAAAATGGCGTGTCCGGTACAATAGTTGATATTTCCACCGGGGGCAATACCGATCCCGCCAACTTGTGCGGCAATGGCGTCGGAAAGATAGTCGCCGTTGAGGTTTGTTGTTGCGAGGACATCGAACTCGTCTGCCCGGGTGATGGTCTGCTGCAAGGTGATATCAGCAATGGAGTCCTTTATGAGAAGCATTTTTTTCCATTTCCCGTCGCCATGGGTCGGCCAGAGAGCAAGTGTCGCGTCAACCTCCCCCATGACCCCCTCCTGCTGGGAGACAGTCATGTTGTTGAATCCGGGTTCTATAGCGCGGGCAAGATTCTCCCGGGACAGGGATGGATCCTTTTCCCGGTTGTCCAAAACCCATGTTTCACGCTGCGAAACTGTTCTGTCGCGATACTTTGCTGCCGCCAGGGCATATCCCCAGCTCTTGAAAGCACCTTCGGTAAACTTCATGATGTTACCCTTGTGAACAAGGGTAACCGATTTCCTCCCCTGCTTCAGGGCATACTCAATCGCTGCCTCGATCAGGCGTTCCGAACCTTCCCGCGACACCGGCTTGACGCCGATAGCGGAGGTTTCCGGAAAACGGATTTTTTTGACTCCCATCTCCTGCTGGAGAAAACCAAGTATCTTTCTCACCTCCGGAGTCCCTGCGGCCCATTCAATACCGGCATAGATGTCCTCGGTATTTTCCCGGAAGATTACCATATCGACCAGTTCGGGCCTTTTCACCGGGGAGGGAACGCCTTTGACATAGCGAACCGGGCGGAGACAGACATAGAGGTCGAGCTGCTGACGAAGGGCCACATTCAAGGAACTGATACCGCCACCGATCGGCGTGGTGAGCGGCCCCTTGATTCCCACCAGATATTTCCGAAAAGCGGCCAGTGTTTCATCGGGAAGCCAGCCAAGTCCCATGTTGAAAGACTTCTCTCCGGCATAGACCTCCATCCAGTCGATTTTCCTGGCGCCGGAGTACGCCTTGGCAACGGCGGCATCAAGCACTCTAACCGCTGCCCGCCAGATGTCGGGTCCGGTTCCATCGCCTTCGATAAAGGGGACAACCGGATGATCGGGAACCTTCAGGATTCCCTCTCGTATAGTTATTTTCTCGCCGGTTGCCGGCGATGAATTTTTCAAATCCGTCATTCTTTCTCCTTGAAAATAACCTGTCTCAATGCCGATCCCGCAAGATATGCTGTCGAAAACGGGCCCTCACGAACTTGAAGACAGGGTTGTAAAGTTTGTAAAAACAGAGCCTGAAAATGAACTCAGTTGCACCATAATAGCCTTTTATCTTTTCCAGTGCAAGGTTCCGATTATAGATATTCCTGCCTGCCAGCTTCCATAGGTTGTAGTACTGGTGGAAGCGGATCTGCATGCAGTCAAGACATCCGATGGCAACGTACCGTTTAGGGAGATATTCGTTAAAAAGCAGGACAAAATCGTCAAGGTGGACAAGACTCCTGATATTTTGCCGCGTCTGCTGACCAGGATGAATGCGAAATCCGCACAAAGGTTCGACAATATAGTTGAATTGCCCCTGTTCAAGCAGGTGGAACCACATCTCCAGATCAACAATTTGTCGATAGTTACCGTTAAAGCCCCGCCAGGCCTGCTCTTTTCTGAATAGTACCGCGGAAGGTTCGCCGATGACATTTCCATGCTTCAAAATACAGTAGCGGATGATATCGGATCCTTTGGCAGTAACCGAAGATTGAAAAAACGCTTCGTCCTTGACTACCTCGGAATAGCTATTGATCACCCGCCGACAGGAAGCAACCAGGGAAACATCAGGAGCAGCATCGAGAATCCTGACCATTTTCCCCAGTGAGTCGGGAAAAATGAAAATATCATCCTGAAAAAGAAACTTTACATATCGCCCACGTGCCATTTTCAGACAGTTGTTCCAGTTCGCTACCATTCCGAGATTGGAATCATTTACCTTGTAGATAATACGAGGGTCCTGTGAAGCGTATCTCTCGATAATTTTGCCCGTTCCATCCCCGGAACAATCGTCTACAATGAGCAACTCGAAATCGCGGAAGTCCTGGGCCAGAACGGACTCAATGGCGTCGCTGATGAAATCGGCTCCCCGAAAAACCGGAATGCACACGGAAACTTTCGGTGTCGGTATCGGACTATCGTCAGCAGGCTGCATTGGCGCTCAATGAGGAATACAAGATGTCAAACGCCGCGTGGGCTTCTTTTTTGGCCTGAGCGGACCTGATTGAAAAAAAATCAGTATCCAGGGAAGTAACCATGTCCGCCTTGTCATTGATCTCCTGCCAGGACGAAAGCTTGAAATCAGTCGACAGATCAACCATATCCAGGAAACCCTCCGCCTTATCCACCCGAATCGGTCCGAACAGGTGGGGAATGCCGTACGACAGGGCCGTTATATTGCCGTGCATACTGGTGCCGATAAACAGATCACTGGCCGCCAGAACGGAGAGCATATCGAAAATGGACCGTACTCCAAGGTAGCGAAAAGCGCCCGCCGATTCGCGACAGAGGCGTTTCAGGAAGCGGTCATCGGCATGACAGTAGCCGAGCGGCAACAATACGATTTCGGCGCCGGTTCGCTCCCGGTAATGGGACAACTGGGCCACGATTTCGTCAATGGGTTCACCCGCATGGGGCATACACTGAAACGTGACGATTTTTTTTCCGGTATCGACACCATACGACCGAAGAATTTGCTGTCCCTTGCTCCGTTCCCGTGCCGGTTCATAAAAATCGCTGAGCGTCATGATCAGATCCGGCACCGCATGGATCTCTCTCGTTACTCCCGCTGCCAGAATTTTTTCGCGCGACTGCCGGTCTCGGACCGACAGGTATGCGGCGTTTTCCAGGACATCTCGCACCCGGCTCTTTTCAGCAGCAGCGAACGCCAGCGGAGCGCCACACGAGCAGAAGTAGGCGGAGCCGATTCCGGGAAAATCTTTCTGGTCGAGCAGGAACGGTCCGGGGGCGGAATAGTTCATGTACTGCTGGAGGAATTTCTCGACAACAGTCGGTCTTTTAAGATATTTTTCCCCAAACCACTGGAGTATCGGGTGCCCGATACGCTGCCGGTAAATGTACTTGTAATGGGATGCAAGGGTTATGGTATCGGTCCGAAGAATATCTCCTCCGCCAATAAGGAGAGCGGAGACGATCTTCTCTTTAGCCTCCAATAACTCCTTGATGCGGGTAATCGTATAACCGGAATCGCCGGGAGCCGGCCCGTCCAAAAAGGAATAATACCGGAGCTCCTCCCCGTACCCTCGTGACTCGAGCATCTTCCCGACAATCACCGGGTAGAGTAGATCTCCGTAGTTCTCACGGTCACTGGCAGCAAAGTGTCCGATCATCAATACCTCCAAAGTTATTCTATTACCATGGCACGATACTTAGTTTCCATCCAGAAACTCCGGATGTGAAACTAGTGGTTTTCAATTCGGAAACGAGGGATTTTTCGTCCTGGCAAGAAACTTTTGCATGCAAAAGTTGACAGCGAAGGCTGCCCGCAGGGCGAGTCAAAATCAAGGGGTTGCACGGAGGCGTACACAGGTACGCCGCACAAGCAAGCCCGCGGATTGACACAGCCAGGGCGGAAAAGAACCGTTTCCGGATGAAAACTACTTACGAATACAGCCGCGACCATGGATGTTCCTACAGCGTATTCGTTCGCGGGACGACATCAATTCTATATAAATCATGTGTCTAAATTCGTTCTGAATTTTGCCAGGACTTTACGTCTGATAAAATTCTTGACCCTTTTCGGGAAACCTCGGAGCTTTTTACGGTAGACACCATTCAGACAGTCTTCCAGTGCCTCAACCAGTTCAATGTCCCTGCGCGTCTCCTTCAATGCCTTGATATTTTCGTCGAATACCGCTTTTGTGTGGACATCTCCCAGCTTTATGTGTAAACGGGAAATATATTCCGGTGTTACCGTATCTTTGGTAAGAAAAGCGGTACATCTATCAAGAGCGCCGGCAATCTTCAAATGAATCATGGTCCGAACACATTTCTCACACCTGCCACAATTGGGAACAGCTCCGAAACAGACCCTGAGTGAATTCATGATCTTCTCATTTTTCACCACTTCCGCTGTTTTCATGACGCGAGTCGCTTCGGCGCCATGATGAATGAACTGCAACGATTTGGTACTCCAAAAGCGATCCATCAACGGAGTGCTGCCCCACGGGAGTGGCACGTCATAGGTATGGCTGCTCGCAAGATAGATTTTGTGAAAATGTTTCGATAAAAGCAAGCCGACACTCGCCAGGCCTGCGCCGTGATTATGATCACCCCAGACACCATAATCATCCATAAAGTCTCTGAGATTCGTTCTGATTTCTATCAGTGTCTTGTCGATTTTTTTTGCAACCTGTCTCAAATGAGCCAAATGTGCTTCGGTAATACTTTCATTTCCTTTTCGCGAATCGTAGAAACCATCCACATAAATGAGATGTGTTATCTCATCAAAATTTTTCACCAAGGTATAAGAAGAGTCCAGGCCAGCCGTAAAAAAACAGGCAACGCCCCTATTCGGAAGGTTTTCGCTGTGATGTTCATCAGCCTGGACATCCACAACCGAATAATCTTTATACCAGGTGTGAAAGATATTCTGAATTGTCTCGGAATTGGAGAAGAGCTTCTCGGATACTTTCCCCTTGAAGGAAATACTTCTTCCGGCTTTCATCGCAGGAAATAAAACGACTGGCAGCGCAGGGTCAAGACTGTCGGTAAAGATGTCCACATTGGATTCATATTCAACATCAAACAAAGGATCATCATCCTTGCAAATCGTAAAACTGTGAACGAACCGGTTTTCTCTTTTGTTATTACGTGGATTGCGTACAAGTACAGTCATCGTTACCCTACCTCCCGTCACCTGTCAGGTCATGGAACATTTGCCTGTCCACAACAAAATATGCTGCACGTAATCGCCAACAGCGGAAATAAACGCCCTGTTTTCCCGGAACCGGCATTGGACGTGGACATAGTATCTGCCGCAACACGCCTCCATTATTACCAGGGAAAACCTGTGACCCTACCGCAATTCAAGGGTTTTTATTAAAAAGAACCAAAGTTTCTGGAGCGGATTATAGACTTTATAAAAAGGTAAGAGAAGAAAAAATTGCCATGGCCGATACCGTAAAGCTAATTTGCTTTGCACGAGTTTGCCATCAATTTTGTTTTGCCGCGCCTTTTTCCAAATCTTATAAAACTGGTTATAGACGAGAAACCTTTTATGAAACCTGCTGCAGGACACATAGTCTTTGAACAGGTATTCATCGAAAAGCAGGGAAAGATCGTTGATATACGTCAGGGAGAGAACATTTTTCGCTGTCTGCTGCTCGGTATGGATACGAAACGATGACAGGGGCTGGTCAAGGTGGGCATAACTGCCCTGCTCCAAAAGATGGAACCACATCTCAAGATCCACCAACTGATGGTAGCGCGGATTGTAGCCCCGGCTCGCCTGATTTTTCCGAAACATCACCACCGAGGGTTCACCGATCTGATTCTGGTTGCGCTGGTCACAGAGACAGCGGCTGATTATCTCAGCTCCGGGAATAACCGCTCCAGCGGAAAAATACGACAGGGTCTGCAGCAGCCGGGAGTCATCGTCGATCAGATTTCGTGGCGAACCGACCAGAGAAACGTCCTCTCGGCTATCGAGACAGGCAACCATGCTGCGGAGAGCATCAGGACGGGCCAGCACATCATCGCCGAACAGGAACTTTACATAGTCACCCCGGGCTTTGCCAAGACAGTAGTTCCAGTTTTCCACCATTCCCAGATTGTGCTCATTGACTGAAAAAACAACCCTCCCATCGGCAGCCGCATACGCCTCGACCACGGACCGGGTGTCGTCCGAGGAACAGTCATCGATAATGAGCAGTTCGAAATCGGCATAATCCTGGGCAAGAACCGACTCAATGGCCTCGGGCAGATACCGGGCATAATTATAGGTGGGCATGCAGACACTTACCCGGGGTGGCGTAACACTCATCTAATACCTCTCACAGCGCAGACAACTCAAACATACGATCCCCCTCCCCTGCGTACAGCACACATCTTAGGAGCTGTAAAACAATAACATGGTCAAGATTGATGAACTCGCAAAGAGTCGTCATACCCGCGGCTTGTGCGCAGTAGCCCTAGCGAAGGAGCAAAGCGGGTATCCTGTGAAGTTGTAACTCACTGTAATTCCTGGATTCCCGTTTTCACGGGAATGACGGTACATCGTACATTTCAACTATTTGCGAAAGCATCAAGATTGCGCTCGGATTTAGGTCGGATTTGACAGAACTGATTGAGCCAAACCGCAGACGCAGCAGGGCTACGTTGAGGATTTGATGATTGAAGTTCGGTCAAAGATGGCCTGAAGATGAGATGCAAGATGCCCATGGTATTTGTTTGCAGCTCCTTAGTCCCGAAGAAGGGATCCACGCAGCTTGAAAAGGGGGTTTACAATCTTGTACACGGGTAGAAAACCGCGAAATTTTCCCAGTTCGAAAGTATTTGTTATTCGTCCTTCCGCCATTTCCCGACTGATAAGCCCCTGGCGATACAGTTTCCAGATCCGGTAGCCCTGGCTGTAGGTCAGATACCAGCGGGTAAAGGCGCTGAATCTCATATAGGGCTTTTCGGCAAAATCTCTCAGGAGTAAAAACGACTCGTCGATATGGAGCATCCTGCGCATGTTGACCTTGGTCTGTTGCCCGGGGTGATCGCGAAAAGAGGCAAGGGGTTCGGCTAGATAGGCGAACCTGCCCTGTTCCAGGAGATGGAACCACATTTCAAGGTCGACGAATTGGGCATAACCGGGATGAAACCCGCGGAGAGCCTGACTTTTCCTGAACATGACAACTGAAGGCTCGCCAATCAGGTTGCGCGCTTCATAAAGGCACCGGCGAATCACTTCTGTGCCCGGGGCAATCTTTTTATCCCTGAAATGGGAGGCAACCCGCTTGATTCTGGAATCCTCGTCGATGATATTGCGCGCCGAGACTACCAGGGAGATGGCAGGATCCGCCTCAAGTACCTGGAGCATCTTTTCAAGACATTCCGGTGAGGCAAAGAGATCATCGGCAAAGAGATAGTGGATGTACTCGCCCTTTGCCAACTCTATGCAGCGGTTCCAGTTGGCAACCATGCCGAGATTTGTCTCGTTGCGCAGGTACACTATCCTCGAATCCTTTGCTGCATACCCGGAAATAATTTCTGCGCTGGAATCGGTTGAGCAGTCATCGATGATGAGCAGCTCGAAATCTGAATATGACTGGGCCAGGACCGAATCTATGGCATCAGCCAGAAATGGTGCACAGTTGTAGGAGGGAATGCAGACGCTGATTTTCGGGTTACTCATGAGATTCCTCCTGAGGTTCTTCGCAGAATTTCCCGGTCACCCAGAACACGGAAGGGTTTCAAATCGCGACGCTGTACTATCACGTGGCGCAGAGACTTCAAAGCCCCCCAGAAAGCACGGTAGTAGGGCAGATCAAGCCAGAGGAAACTTACCGCAAGGCGGAAAACGGTATACAGGCAGTTCATGGCCATGAGACCGGGATCGGTCAGATTCAGCCAGTGGAAGAGAAAGCGGTTGCGGAAATAGATGGTACGCTTTCTCCGCTTGCCGGCTTGTAGAATGGTGGCACTGTTGTAATGGAAGACCGTGGCGCCGGGCTCGTAGAGACTCCGCCAACCCCGTTTCCAGGCCCGATAGGAAATGTCGACATCCTCGAACAGGTAGGGGGTAAATATCTCGTTATAGCCCCCAAGGGAACGAAATTTTTCCCTGTCATAGGCCACACACGCCCCAATCGCGTAGAGGTTTTCTCTGACAGGAGAGACTGCGTCAAGGGGCGCAAATCCGCCCTTGATGAAACCCTTGCCGTACAGTCCGTCGACAATCCCCTGGTTCTTCCCTTCTCTTTCGGCAAGGATTGCGGGAGTCACCGCGAAAACGCTGCTATCGGAAAAATGCCGCAGCAGAGGTGCTACCAGGTCAGACTGGACCCTGACATCGGTATTGATACAGAAGAGAACCGGATACCGGGCCACAGCCAATCCCCGGTTGCATGTACGGGAAAAGCCCTGATTCCTGGCGTTTACCAGAACCTGAACGGTGGGAAAGTCCTCTGCCAGAATCTTCGTGCTCTCGTCGCTGCTGCAATCGTCAACAACAATAATCTCATGGGGACCACCCCAGCAGGCAAAGGCGTCGATGACCGAGGGCAGGTTTTCCCGTAACAGGGCAGCCCCATTATAATTGGGAATCACGACACTTACGCCGTGGCTGTAGGACTTTGTTTCTCCAGCACTTTCGACTACTGGCATCTGGTAACTCCCCCGTCCGGTCGAACACTCTTTTCTGAATTAGAAAAGGACCGGGAGTCAGCCAGCAGACTTCGGTAATAGTCCAGATATCGTGCCCCCATTGCTGCCCGGGAATACTTTTCTAGCACCAGTTCATGGCCGCGCCCGCCCATGGCAAGCCTTCGTTCCGTGTCGCGAAGCAGAGATGCCACTGCCGCGGCGAATTCCCGGGGACCACCATCCACCAGCAGTCCGACATCTTCACCACGGAGGATATCGACTATTCCGCCCTCGTTAAAAGCCACGATGGGCGTGCCGGCTGCCAAACTTTCCAGGTGCACGATCCCGTACCCTTCGTTTCGATGGGTGCTGACGGAGAGGTCAAAATCAAAAAAAACCTCGGGAATCTTTTCACGCGGGATCCTGCCGACAAAAATGAAGTCACCTTCCAGACCATGTTTCCGGATCCTGTCCAGGACCGGCTGCAGGAGACCGGCATCGCTCTTGTCGCCAACAAACGCAACCTTCAGGTCGGGAAACTCTTCCTTGAGATAGGGAACCGCGTCAACCAGTTCCGTCTGATTTTTCCAGAACTCGCCCAACATGCCGATCAGCGGAAATCCGACCCCTGAAAAGTAACGCCGGCAACGATCGCTGCGGAACTTTTCCGGCTCGAGCGGACCGGTTAGCCCTACTCCATGATAGAGGATCGTGGTTTTGCCAACGGCAACCGGATTGTTCAAGCAGAGTTTGTCGCGGACATGCTCGGAGATGCAGACAATACCATCAGCCCAGGAAAGGAATGGCTGTTTTCTGGCAGTTCCGACATGGTAGTTGACGATAAATTTGCCCGCTTTCCGAAACGGAAAGGCGACGCGCCATGCCAGAGCGCAGAGCAGCAGATCGTGTTCCCGGTTTACCGACACGATGTCGAACCGTTCGCGGCGGAACAGTCGTACCAGGGCGGCGAAAGCGATGATGTCCCCTACCCCATGACCAGGGAGGGCATGCACCGGTAACGCGGTTTCACGGAAACGGCTGTCGGATTTTGAACCGGCGCGGACGAGAAAATGAACATTCACCCCCTTGAGCACCAGTTCCGTTGCCAGATCCTTGAGATGCTCCTGGCCGCCACTCCACCCCTTATCGTTATTGACCAGGAGAACCTTCATGATTGCACGGCCGCAGCAGAGGAAGCCTTTTCCTTGTTCGTAGCGCGGGGAACGAGTCCATTCTCACAGCGGAATTCTTTGCCGGCAATCCTCTGGTCGAGGATCGCTTTATTGTGAAAGAACTTTTCGTTGGCAAAACTCCAGGTTGACCGATGCCAGAGATGAAAGACTATTGCCAGCGCCCGAACCGACTTCAGCTTTCCCCCATAATTGAGAACCCTGATCCCCAGGTCGTTATCCTCGATGGAACCATCGCGAAAATCTTCATCGCAGCCGTTAATTGCATAGAACAGCTCGCGATAGACGCTGAAATTGCAGCCCCAGACGCCATCGTCGGAAATATCGTCACGATGAAGCAGACGCCGCAGAAAGGGATTGGTGAGGCGCAGTGCCTCCTCCGCCTTTCGCGTATCGGAAAAGATCGAATCAAACAGCAGCGGAAGAGTCAGAGATGTCAAAGGTCGTCCCTGTCTCAGCATTTTTTCCGTCAAGCTGCTCCCCAGATCAACCCGCTTGCCGCTTGCCATCACCTCCGGTCCAGAGACCAGCAGATGGGAGCGGACAAATTCCCGATGAGCCATACAATCGCCATCGATGAAAACCAGGAAGTCCCCGGTCGATTGTCGGACGGTTTCATTGAGAATTTTTGGTTTACGAAAGCCGTCGTCCTCTTGCCAGACATGTTTGAGTTCGAATGGACAGGATTCGGAACCGGCAAACGTACGGATAACCTGAGCGGTCTCCTCGCCGCTGCCATCGTCGGCCACCAGTACCTCGTCAGGAATTCTGGTTTGACGGGTCAGACTCAGGAGACAGAGGCGCAGGGCGGCCGGTCTGTTATAGGTGGGAACGATCACCGAAACCTTCAAGACTTCTCACCGCCTGCTTCTTTTTCGGGGAAACGCATCAGCTTTTTCTGCAGCTCATAGAGCTTCAGATATTTGAGAAAAACGCCGTAGGCCTCCATAACGGAAATTACGTAACCGGCAAGCCCGTCGAGAATTCCGAGACGGATGAAATAGCGATCGAAAAAAGTGAACAGCGGTCGTAGAGTAAAATGGATCAGGGTCGATTTTCGCCCGGTCTCGTAGTGGTCACTCGCCGTGCGAGTCGCATACTTGTTCTTGGTCTCGGCAAAATGATTGATATCCCGATAGATATAGTGGTACAGGTCGTTTTTCAGACTCATCAGCGAGCCGGGCACCTGGATCTTGTCATGGGGCTCGTAGCCCCCCCAGTAACAGCGGTCCTTGCGAAAAAGTCGGATATTACGGTCGGGAAACCATCCCGAGTGGTTGATCCAGCGCTTGAGGAAATAGTGACGTCTGGGCATGTCGTAGGCATCATGTGCACTGTTCGCCAGATCAAGGGCGAGGATTTCATCCCGTAAAGCGGGTGAAACCCGTTCATCGGCATCAATACTGAAGACCCAGAGGTTTTCTGTCCGATCGGTGACGAACTGGCTCTGACCGATGTGACCGAGCCATACCTGAATCAGAACCTTCTCGGTGAATTCCCGGGCAATCGCCACGGTCCGGTCAGTACTGCAGGCATCTATCACGATGATTTCATCAGCCCAGCTCACACTTTCAAGGCACTCGCGAATATTGAGCTCCTCATTAAAGGTTCGAACCACCGCGGAAATCTTCGTTTTTCCTGTTGTTTCTCTTTGCATCAGCACATCCTCATTGTATTCAGCCGGCTTTCGACAAAAGTAATTCGATCGGCAGCCTTGAGCCGCAAACTACAAGTTAACAGCCAAGAAATTCCCTTACGGAAACCGTACTGTTTCAAATATTTTTTTCGATGCCTTCCAACTCCAGTGCGTGTCGTCCGGATAAAAGACATCCCGCTCCCCTTTCTCCAATTCCGGCAGGAGGATTGCCTTCGTGTCGATGAGGGTATAGCGTTTTGGGAGTTTTCGTAATTCTTCGAAAAAGGTGCTGTATGGATAGGGATTGTCCACGATGAACGTGCTGTAAAGGTTATACTTATCGACGCTCGGCATGAAATAGAGAGTAATTCCCTTGGTACGCAGGATATCGGCAAGTTTATTGAGATTATCGTTGACAACCGAAACATACTTTTCGTTGGTCACAGGGATAATGTTGATATCCTCTCTGAAAAACAGCAATTTGTTGTCAGCTTTGACGCTAAACAGGGGCTTGATCAGATCCCTGACATATGTCTTGCTGAAAAAAGCATGATCGGAATACTTGAAGAGAATCGTATTGAAGAGGAACTTGAAATTGCCTTGGTTAATAAAGGTTATGGTGCTTTTTTGCGATACATTATATCCCATCCGCTTAAAAGTACTGAGTTTTTCCATGTCGTAATTGATAGAAAGATCCAGAGGTTTACCGTACAGGGAAAGACAGAATTTCTCCGAGGCTCCGACAATCAGGTATTTTGGCCGCACGCGGTCAAGGAAGCCGTTGTTGCGCAGGATTGCCGTCAGGGTAATATTGTCCAGTAGCTGGTAAGACTCAATATTCAGAACGCCGCAACGGTTAATCGAGGCAATGTAATCCTGGTAGTAACGGTTTTTGCCGCCACCACCACCGTTTGAAAACGAGTCGCCGATGGTTACGACCCGGATCGACTGGTCATGGTATTCATGTTCCTCGATATGGCGGAGCGGCAGATCATTATGATTCTTGCGCAAAAGCTTCGAGTCGGGCAGATATCCCATGCGGGCCAGATCGCCGCCATTATATTCCGTCGAGAGAATTTTTTCGGTCCAGCATTTCCAAATCACCGCGTTTACGAGAATAAAAGCCAGCAGGATCGCCAAAGCTAGGTACGTATATTTTCTGTATTTGTTCATGTGTTCTCAATCAAAATGAATTTCCCGTGCTGCGACGCGCTGTCACACCAAAAATCGGCAGCCATGAAGCAGGGATTAACGGAAACGGACTTTTTCGAAAATTGCCCGGGAAGCTTTCCAACTCCAGTGGGAATCATCGGCGAAAAAAATATCCTTTTCGCCTTTCCGGAGTTCCTCCTGAAGGATTTCCTTGGTATCGATAAATAAATATTTTTTCGGCAGGGGACGCAATTTTTCGAAGAACATATTCTTCGGATACGGATTGTCAATAATGTACTCACCATACAGGTTAAATTTGCTGACCACCGGCATAAAAACCAGGCGGATGCCTTTGCGCGCCAGGACCTCGGCAATTTCGTTCACGGTCTCATTTATCTCGGAGACCTTCTCTACCGTCATGAAAGGGGTAATCCGGAGGTCATATTGGAACACGAGAAGGTCATCGTCCTTTCTAACGTTGAACAGGGAGCGATTCAGTTTGAATTGGTGCACGCTGTGCCCAAAGGCGGAGTCCGAAAAGAAATACATCAGGTTGCGCCAGTAGAAATCGAGATTACCACTGTTGATGAAGGAATGTTTCGGCAATCCCGGCCAGTCACCCGTAACACCCTCATAGTGGCGAATTACATCGGCAAGAGAATCCGTCCACCCCCAGGCAAAGGGCCTACCGAAACGGGCGGGGACCAAGGTCTCCAAGGATTCGATCAGCACATAACGGGGTTTAATGATGTCAAGGTAACCGCTGTTGTCCAGAACCGCAAGGGTGCTGAGGGGAGAACAACCCATGACCAGGTCGTCCGTCGGATACGGTGTGACATTCATCACCGAAATATTGCTGAAAGTAGCAATATAGTCCTGATAGTACGGATTTCTGCCCCGGCCGCCACCAATCGAGAAGGAATCACCGATGGTCAGCATGTCAACCGGTTGACCGAGGTAATCCTTCATTTTCAGGTGTCGCCGCGGAAGGTCCACTGAGGTGTTGCGATAATGCTTCGATCCGGGAAGATACCCCAGGCGACTGAGATCCCCGCCTTCATACGTGTCGGTAAGCAAATCTTCGGTAAAACATTTCCAGGTGACAAAGTGAAAAAGAACGAACCCGGCAAGCAAAGCGAGCGAAACGGAGGCAAAGCTCCGGTAACGCCAGGAACAGGCTGCCTTGGCAAAGAGTGCGGATCGTATTTTCAGAATTGCGGCAACATTTATCACGGCGGATTATAACTCCAGCACCCATGAAGGATTACACTCATGGCACATTTGTGCTACGTATCAGGGAAACCTCACGGTTTCAAACACCTTTTGTGATGCTTTGCATGTCCAGTGCGAATCATCGGGATAAAAAACGTCCTGTACCCCGGACCTGACCAGCGGCTGTAGAATCGCCTTGGTATCTATGAAATGGTACCTCTTCGGCAGCTTCCGCAACTCGTCGAAGAAAGGGTTTTTCGGGTACGGATTATCGACAATGTCGTCGCTGTAAAGATCATATTTGTCTACGACCGGCATGAAATACAGCGTGATGCCCCTCTTTGCCAGAACATCGGCAAGCTGGTTGAAGGTATCATTCACGTTCGCCACCAGATTACCCTTGTTATAGGGAATCATGCTCAGGTCTTCATTGTGAAAAATCAGGGTCCGATCATCAGGAGCAGCGAAAAGACTCCGGCCAAGCTGCATCCGATAGACAAGTCCGCGGAAAGCAGTGTCGGAAAAATGATACAATACCTTGGTATAGAGATATTTGAAATTGCCGTTATTGATAAATCCGACCTTTGGCAGGTAATCCAGGCCATAGGTCGCTTTGGCATAATAGTGTCTGATGTTTTCCCGCGAGTCCGTTTTGCTCAGATCAAGGGGGCGTGAGAAACGGGGAACGCAATAGCGGGCAACGGATTCGATCAAAATATAGCGGGGTTTGATGACATCCAGATAACCGCTGTTCAAAAGCACCGCAAGTGTAGAAATAGGGGAAAATCCGGCAACCCTGTCGTCGGTGGGATATGGATAGACATTCAGTACCGTGCAGCGGTTAATGGTGGCGATAAAGTCCTGATAGTAGCTGTTCTTTCCTTCGCCGCCACCCATGGAAAAGGAATCGCCGATCGTCAGGACATCAATCTTCCGTCCATCGTACTCTTTCATGCCGATATGACGGAACGGAAGGGTATTCTCGACCTTGCGATACTGCTTGGAGCCATGAACATATCCCATCCGGGCCAGATCACCGCCGTCATACTTCTTGGTCAGCAACACTTCGGTGGCCGACTTCCAGATCGCGTAGTTCAGGCCGATAAAGAGCAGCAGTATCGTGATAAAAGCGATGGAAAACTTTTTACGCGTCATATTCCGACCTAAAACTGAAAGTAAAGGAATTCACTGACCTTGCTCATGTTCAGCAAGGCATAGAATGCGATTACCATGAGAAAGAGAAAGCTCTTCCAGGAAGGCTTGAAGGAATCGGTCATCTGGATGGAATTCTTCGCCGACAAAGCGACAATAAACGCAATCAACAGGTACCAGACCGTCTCGTCCTTACCCTGAATTCCTGCTAGCCAAGTCTTTCCGAAAGTAAAATCAAGGTCACCAATTATTGGCAGGTTGCCGAGAAAACGCGGCAGCATCACTCCGCTCTGTCCCGCCATCCCCTTGAAGACCTTCATGGCCCCATCCCAGTCTTTTGCCCGGAAAAAGACAAAGGAAAGATTCACGAAGTTGAAAGTTATGAACCAGGCAAGGAAACGCGGCATTTTGATTTTTTTGCGCTTCCAATAGTGATTTATGACCAATCCGGCACCATGCAGCGAACCCCAGATGACAAAAGTCCAACCGGCCCCATGCCAAACGCCGGAAATGAACATGGCAAGAAAAATGGCCACCATGGAGCGGGCAAAGGTAATATTTTTGAAGGAGCGGAGGATCGGGGTATAGATGTAGGTGGTCACGAAATTCGTCAGGGTAATGTGCCATCTCTTCCAGAAATCGATCACCCCGGTGGCCTTATAGGGACTGTTGAAATTGACCGGGAGTTTGATATTGAACATCAGTCCCAAACCAATTGCCATGTCGCTGTAGCCGCTGAAATCGAAATAGAGCTGGAAGGTATAGCAAAGGCTTGTTGTCCAGGCCTCCAGAAGGCTCAGGGAAGGCGCCACGTCGAACCCGGCTTTGGCCCAGATGGAAAACTGATCTGCCAGGGCGACCTTTTTAAACAGACCGATGAAGAACAGATAGAGTCCCAAGGAAAGGTTCCGGTAATTCAAGACTTTGTTCTTTATCCGGTCAAACTGGGGCATCATCTCCTTGTGGTGGAGAATCGGTCCCGCCAGCAGATGGGGAAAAAAAGTGACGAACAGGGCATAATTGAGGAGTTTTCTTTCCTGGACAAGGCCCTCGTAGGAGTCGACGAGAAATGCGATCTGGGTGATGGTGAAAAAGCTGATTCCCAATGGCAGCACGATATGCAGCAACGGGACGTCGAGACCGAACGCCAGGTTGATATTCTCGAGGAAGAAATCCATGTATTTGAAATAACCAAGGAACAGGATATTCATAACGAGTCCGAAGACCAGGATGGAACCTTTCGAAACGAATCTTTTCTTCTGGGAATCCAGGTCTATCATCAGACTTCCGATGGTGTAGTTAAACAGAATCGAACCGAGAATGAGCGGCAAGTAGTTAATTTCCCACCAGCTGTAAAAAAACAGCGAAGCAAAGAGCAGCCAGGCATTCGCGGCAATCGTCAGTCGGATTCTATTCAACAGAAAGAACACCACCAGCGTAATCGGAAGGAAAAGAAAAATAAATACATATGAATTGAAGAGCATCAACTACTCCTTGTACTGCAACGTCAATAATCTCGATTCAGCGGGCTTGCTGCTTCGTATATCACTGCGAAATGCCGCGATGCACGCTGGACACATCCTTGAAACGGGAGCAGCAAGCGACCAGTAATCGCTTGCTGTCCAAGGCCGGCACAAGACTCCGAAACACAAAAACGACCTGCGAAGATTCCGCTATCAGTTCTTTTTGGCTTTCTTTTCCACCAGATCAGCCATGTCGCCAACGTTTTTCAGTGACTGCAGTTCACCGAGGGCAAATTTTACCCCGAATTTCATCTCAACCGCAATAACCAGGTTCAGATGAGAGAGAGAATCCCAGTCGTCGACATCATCAGCTGTTGTCTCTCTTTTGATCACAATAGTACTATCGTCAAAAACTTCCCGAAAAATTCCATTCAAAATTTCCATCGTATCCATACGTTACACCTCCAGGGTTGAAATATCACCGACATCCGTACCAAGATACTGTGCCTTAAGCACCCGCCGCATTATCTTGCCACTCTTGTTTTTTGGTATTTCAGGGACAAAAACCACATCATGGGGAGTTGCCACGGAAGAAAGCTTGTGGGTTACATAAAGCCGGATCTTCAGTTCCAACTCCTGCGAGTACGCAAATTTCTTATGCAGGGCCACAAAGGCAACAACCTTTTCAAATAAAATTTCATCCGGAACGCCGATGACCCCGGCTTCCGCCACTTCTTCTATCTCGAGCAGCGTACTTTCAATTTCAAAGGGGCTGATAAGGTGCCCCGCCGTATTAATGACATCATCGGAGCGACCCTGAAACCAGAAGTAACCGTCCCCATCCCGATATGCCGTATCACCGGAGAAATAGAAGCCGTTTCGAAACTTTGCGGCGTAGACTCCGGGATTATTGAGGTAACAGGCAAACATGGAAGGCCAGCCCGCTTTCACGCACAGATTCCCCGACTGGGTATCCGGTACCGGTATGCCTTCGTCGGACAAAATTGCTGCTTCGATGCCCTCAACAGGCTTGCCCATGGCTCCCGGCCGAATCTCCAGGCCAGGACGGTTCGAAATCATGATCGCGCCGGTCTCCGTCTGGAACCAGGTATCGTAGATATCACGAGCAAAGGTCCTGCGGGCCCAGGCGATGACTTCCGGATTCAGCGGCTCCCCGACGCTGAAGATATGCCGGAGCGATGTCAGATCGAATCGATCGTAAAAACCGGAGTCTTCCCGCATCAGCATCCTGAGTGCGGTCGGTGCGGTATACCAGACGGTTACCCGCTCCTCTTCGAGAATCCTGAACCACGATTCCGGGTTGTAGCTTCCGGCAAACTGGATCTGCGTCACGCCCAGGCACCATGGTCCAAGAATCCCGTACGAGGTGCCCGTGACCCATCCCTGGTCGGCAGTACACCAGTACAGGTCGTCTGTTCCCAGACCGAGAACCCCGGAAGCGGTTGCCGCATGGGACGCAAGCGCTTGATGCAGGTGTACCACTCCCTTCGGTTTCCCGGTGGAACCGGAGGTGTAATGCAGTATCGCCGTAGTGTCAGGAGCTGTTACCGGAATGCAGAAATCTTCCGAGGCTTCAGCCATCAGTCGGTCATAGCTTAGAACATCCTCAGCCAGATGATCATCGCTGTCAATGACGATAATGTAGCGCAGCTCAGGCATCTTTGAGCGTACGGCGGCAATTTTTTTTACGAAACTCTTTTTGGTGATGACACCTTTTGCCCGGGCATCGCCAAGTCGGTCAAGAAGTGCCTCTTCACCGAAATTGGAAAAGAGCGTGCCAACCATTACCTCATGCTTTAGTGCGCCAAGAAACGAGATGAACTGCGCGGGTGTTTTCGGCAAAAAAGTAAAGAAAGCGTCACCCTTTGCGAACCCCAGCTTCTTCAGAACATTGGCGAACCGATTGGATTGAAGATCCATATCGTGGAAAGAGTAGTCATGGCGCTCCAGTGAAGGAGTAATGAACCGCATGGCTACTTTGTCGGCATTACCGATCTCGCACTGCTTTCGAGTGCAGAGATACCCCATATTATATTGATCATCATGAGCGTGCGATGACATGCCCCGGAACTCCTTTCGCAACCTTTCCTTCTGTACAGCAAGGAGAAGGAAGAGTCGGTTTTTCTATAAACAAGTGGTTAGGAGCCTGTCGGACGCAGGGCAAATCTGCTGCAAATCCGTCAGGACGGTCCATATTCCGCCGTTTTTTTGGGCAATAGAACAACTATTGCCCTGCAAAATCGACAAAATCTGTCCTCGCCCAGCCAAATTTTCGCTTAGATTTCCTAAGTCCGACAGGCTCCGAGTGCTTCGTTTCAGCCCTGGCTGACAACCTCCCCGGAACAGTCCAGGAGTTCACAGCATGCGGAAACCACTTCATCCACGGTTATAGCCTCGATGCAGGCAGGCTTCATCCGCGCCGAAGGCTCACATTCCGTGAAAAACTTCTGTCGGCAGGGAGAGCAGGAAAACTTTCGGTAGACTATTTTTGCCTGCTCGCTCCAGGGTCCGAATTTCAGGGGTGACTGGGGTCCGAACAAAGCAACGAGGGGAATCGCGGCCGCGGCCGCAAGATGCATGATTCCGCTATCATTTCCGACAAAAATTGTTGCCCTCCGCAGCAGGGCCATGGTTACCCTGATACTGCTTTTACCGACCAGATCGACACATTCAGGGCCGAATAACTGACGCGATGACTCGAACAGTCCCCTCTCTCGGGGGGAACCGAGCACTGCAACCCGCAGCCCTCGCGCTCTGAGACGACCGGCAAGTTGCGCAAAATCCTCCAGGTGCCACCCGCGCTGCGGAATCGCGGCAAAGGGATGAATCAGGGCCAACCGCTCACCAGGGCCAACCCCCTCGCGGGCAAGAATCTCACTTGCGGCAGACTCTTCCTCAGGGGTTGTCCAGGACTCCAGGTAATCATCGCGAACAGGAATCCCGTCGGCGCGCAGGACATCGAGGAAATTCTGTACCTCATGCTGATCCTGACGGTAGGGTACTCGTTTGGTGAGGAGCAAGCCCCTCCCCTCCGTGTCAAAGCCGACCCTTTCGCGGGCACCGCTGAACAGGGCAATAAAAGCACTTGAAAGGGATCGTTTCAGCACATAAACCTTATCGAACCTTTGCGAGCGAAGTTCCCTGATGAAACGCAGCTTGTCGCCCAAGGTCTTGTGGGTGCCGCGGCTGTCGGCGTGAATGGTAACCGGGTCCCAGCAGACCAGCTGGTCAACGTAGGGGATCCCCTGCACCACATCGGCAGTACCGGGAGCAACCACCCAAACGATATGGGCATCCGGCTCGGCATAGCGTAGATTCCGCAGGAACGGAATTGTCAGGATGGTATCGCCGATAAATCGGTAGCGCAGGACCAGGATGCGCTTCTTTTCTCCATTCATAACCGGCCGAACCTCTCTTGTATGGAACCCGCTCTCACAGCGCTTCACTACTCATCACTCAACGTCTCGGCTTCTTCCACCAGAAGTATCGGAATACCGTCCCGAATGGCAAATTTCAATCGGCAGGCCTGACAGACAAGCGACTCACCGGCAGTCTGAAGTGGCCCTTTGCACTTTGGACAGGCCAGGATCTCTAGCAGTTCTGGAACAAGTTTCATCAATCAACCTCGGAATAGTTCCGGCGTGAGCAGTTACCCGCTTCGCGTTGTGTTGTCTGCCCAACCCAAGCAGGACATCAGAATGGAAAAAAATGCATAATGCCATATTTAGGGCAGAATGTTAAAGCAGTTTCTCAATCTCGGTCTCGAGAACCCCGGTTTCGATAATTTCAAGTTCCAGAACCGCGGCATAGGCAACAATGGAGAGGTCCTGAATAAACACCATTTTGACAGCGTCCTTTTCCGTGGTTATCAGGTAATCCGCCCCGGTTTGCTGCAGGGCCTGGCGGATCGTATCTTGTTCTGCCTTGTCGTAACTGCAATGGTCACGAAAAGAGAGCGTAGCGGATAACATCAGCCCCTCTTGTAGCAATGCGGCAAAAAATGCATTGGGATCGGCAATACCCGCACAGGCAACGCCAGTTTTTCCCGCAAACAGGCTAAAGGGAGAAAGAGGTCCACCCGCCAGGGAAACGACTCCCGACAGACGATGAGACGAGCGGCAGACCGGAATACCGGGTAATTCGGGATATGCCGTAGTCGGGTTGCTTCGGGTATAGATAACCAAATCCGCCCTGCTTACCGCTGAAAGTGGTTCGCGGAGGAGACCGGCTGGAAGTGTCCAGCCGTTGCCGAAAGGCCTTCTTGCATCCAGGAGCAGGATATTGAGATCACGCTCCAGCCGGAGGTGCTGGTAGCCGTCATCCAGGAGAATAATATCCGGCTGAAACCGTTCAAGCGCCTTCTGCCCTGCTCGATAGCGGTCGGAACCTGTTATGACAATAAGACCGGGCACAGAGTTCGCAAGGAGCACGGGCTCATCACCTGCCTCGGCAGGAGAAAGAAGAATCCGCGAACCGTCGGAAACAACACGGACCTCACCGCCGGCTGCGCCGCCGTACCCCCGGGACAGGACGACAACACGTTTGCCGCTGGCAATCAGCAGTCGTGCCAACAGGACTGTCATCGGAGTTTTACCCGTCCCCCCGACCGAAAGGTTTCCTACGGAAATGACCGGTGCTCCCAAGCGAAAGGATCGAAGAACTCCTTGGCGATAGAGAAAGACTCGCAGTCGCAAAACGACGCTGTAGATGATCGCCCAGGGCAGCAACAGTGCGATAAGCAGCCTGTCGCCTGAGCTACGCCGTTTCCCTTCCCACAACTCACGGAAGTATCTGTCATGAGATGCCATATGCCACCATTGCCTCAGACGTAGAAGGAAGGGCTCTAAGCTGAGGCTCGGAGCCCGTTAGAAACGACCGACGAGATAATTTCCATGTGACGTTCCGTGGAACCACGGTTTTCGGTCAGGATCCGTGCGCCGTTCTCACCAAGTCTCAGCCGCTCCCCGGGAGAATCGAGCAGCTGCCGCAGAGTCTGGGCAAGCATGGCAGCGTCCTGCACCTGAATTCCGCCGTGATGGTGAAGAATAAGGGTAGCAATTTCACGAAAATTATTCATATGAGGGCCAAAAATCACCGGTACAGCGAGAGAAGCCGGTTCAAGGAGGTTGTGGCCGCCAACGGCAACCAGACTCCCTCCGACAAAAACCAGATCGGAAATGGCGTAAATATCCATCAACTCTCCGACAGTATCGACGAGGAGCACCTCTCCGAATGTAAACATTTCGGATTGCGCGCCAAGCTGTGAGCGTCTGACACAAGGAATACCGAACTGCTCGGCAAGCTTTGCGACCTCCTCTGCCCGTTCCGGATGCCGTGGGACCAAAACCAGAAGGAACTCCCACCCCTCGTTTACAAGGGTACGATATGCGGTCAGCACCGCCTCCTCCTCCCCCTGGTGGGTACTTCCCGCGGTAAGGACCGGCATTCCTTCGGGAAGGTGGTAGGTGGCCAGCACCGCTCGCTTTCTTTCCTCCGAAATACTGAGTACCGGAATATCGTATTTCAGGTTTTTTGCCACATGGACCTTGGCAGGTGAAGCACCAATCTCAATGATCCGGCGGGCATCAACATCCGTTTGCATGCATAGGGCATCAAAGTTTTCCAGCACCGGTCGGAATGCCCAGGAGAACCGGAGGTAACCGCCAAAAGATTTATCCGAGATGCGTCCATTGGCAAGTACCGTCGGAATTTCGGATCGGTGTGCATAGCGGAGAAAGTTCGGCCAGATTTCCGTTTCGACTACCACAATCAAGGACGGCCGGACGGCTTGCAGCATCCGACGCACCGCGAAACCGAAATCAAAGGGAAAATAGATGCATACGTCCACATCGGAAAGATTTTCCGCAATACTTCTTCCCGTCTCGGTTACCGTTGAAAGTACGATTTTCTTTTCCGGATAGCGTGCCTTCAGAGCCTTCAAAAGCGGCCTCACAGCCATTGTCTCGCCTACGGACACGGCATGGACCCAGAGAGTTTCACCACCTTGCAGGCAGACACGCTTTTCGCGGGACAGAAAGCCGAGACGCTCTGCTATCCCCTTGCGGAGCCGTCGCCTTCTGACGCACCGGCACAGAAAATAGGGAAGTATCAGAGGAACAGCAAGGATCAGCAGTATGTCGTAGAGTAAATAGAGCATTAAATAGTAACCGTTAGACGTTAGACGTGAGATGTTAGACGTGAGACGTGAGACGGTAGAAGAAGTGACTGTAAACCAACAAAATTGCTTTTGATTGTTTTTGACATCTTACGTCTTACGTTTTACGTCTAACGTCTAACGTCTAACATCTCACGTCTCACATCTAACCTCTCACATCAGTGCCTTCTCCCTGGAACTGCATGGTGTACAGCTTTTTATAGAGCCCACCTGCCTCAAGAAGCTGATGATGACTCCCCTGTTCGACCACCGCACCCTTGTCCAGAACAACGATTGTATCGGCATGCAGTATCGTGGAAAGCCGGTGAGCAATGACGAAGGTAGTGCGATTGGACATGAGGTTGTTGATCGCCTGCTGCACCATCTGCTCGCTCTCGGTATCGAGGGCACTGGTTGCCTCGTCAAGGATAAGGATCGGAGCATTTTTCAAGATAGCCCGGGCGATGCAGAGTCGCTGCTTCTGTCCACCGGAGAGACGAACCCCGCGATCACCGATGTTGGTCTGATAGACATCCGGCATCTCGGAGATGAAATCATGCGCATAGGCAGCCCTGGCGGCCCTCTCGACCTCCTCATCCGTAGCGTCGGTCTTGCCGTACTTGATATTGTTGGCAATGGTCTCGTTGAAGAGAATCGTCTCCTGGTCCACCAGAGCAATCTGCTGCAGCAGATCAAAATGCTTTAGTTCGCGGATATCAATGCCGTCGATCCTGATCGATCCGCTCCCCACATCATAAAAGCGCGGAAGGAGGGAAACCAGGGTCGTTTTCCCGGCCCCCGAGGGTCCGACAAGGGCAATAACCTCTCCTTTTTTTGCCGACAGATTGACCTGCACCAGGATCGGTTCGTTATTATAGGAAAAAGAAACATCCCGAAATTCCACCTCGCCCCGAGCACGCTCAAGGGATAAGGCGTCCGGGATATCCGTTATTTCAGGTTTCTCGTCGATTATGTCGAAAACCCTTTCCGCGGCACCGAGCGAGCGCTGGACAATGGAATACACGTTGAGAAGTTTCTTGATCGGAGAATAGATCATCCCCATCGCAACAACAAAGGAAATAAAGGCATCGGCAGTCATCTCGCCGGACAGCACGTGACTGCCGCCAAACCAGATAACACCCGCAATTCCGAACGAGGTAATTATCTCCATGATCGGCGTATGCATCGCCTCGTATTTCAGGGTTTTCCGGGCAAAATTCAGAAATTTCAAGTTTGCGGATTTGAACTTGTCAACTTCCCGCTCTTCCAGACCAAAGGCCTTGATGACTTTTATGCCGGAAAAAGTTTCCTGGAGAATGCAGGAGATGTCACTTATCCTCTCCAGACCCAACTTGGCAAGCCGTTTGATATGACGCCCGATGATTTTCGTCGGGAATATCATCAACGGCACAACGACCAGGGTGATGATGGCGAGTTTCCAGTCGAGGTAGAAAACGAGACCAAGAAGCCCCAGAGCCGTGAGGCTGTCCCGGAAGACGCTCATCAGTATTTCGGACAAGCCGTTTTGCATCATGCTCACATCGTTCAGGACGCGAGCCATCAATACGCCGGTCGGGTGATTATTGAAAAAACGGAGTGACAACCGCATGTTCCGCAGGTAGATTTCGTTCCGGATATTCTGAACACCGAGCTGTCCGGCATAGGTAATGCAAAATTGCTGGACAAACCGGCAGGCGCCGCGAAAAACAAACAGCGCGATCAGGGCAAAGGGCAGCAAACGGAAGATGCTCAGAGAATCAACGGCAAAAGCAGTGTTCAGGAACGGCCCCAGGTTTATTGAAATAGCGTGGGAATCTTCGGAAAATACCTTTTTCAAGACCTTGCCCACGGAAAAGGCAATTGCCGAATCGGAAGCGGCAACTCCCACTGCGCCCACAAGCGAGATGCCGATCAGTTTCTTGTATGGGAGGGTATAGCCGATAAGTCTTCTAAAAGTGCCCATTATTCTCCCTTTCTAACATGAAGCATTTCCAGAACGATTGCGGCGACGCGAGCGGAACAACCGCCGCTGCCGAGACGAGTACGCACCAGTGCCAGCCCGTTCCGAATATCTTCCGCATAGGAAGAGTCGGTCAGTATCCGCGCAATCTCCTCCGTGATACGTTCCGGCTCCGCCTCATGTTGAATCATTTCCCGCACCACCCGCTTGTCGGCTACGATATTGCAAATTCCCACATGATCCACCCGTATCAGCCACTTCGCCACCTGAAAGGTCAGCGGAGAAACCTGGTAGATAATCACCATCGGAACGCCCAACAGGGCAATCTCCAGTGTCACCGTACCCGATACCGAGATAATGGCATCGCACACCTGAATGACATCATATCCTTTGCCCTCCACGAGGGTAACCGTCACACCGGATGAATCAAGATACGGCGCGATATCCGACCGATCCAGACTGGATGCAAGAGGCAGGATAAACTGCAGATCGGGGAAACGCTCCCTCAGCAGCAGGGCCGACTTGAGAAGTATCGGCAGATGTTTGCGAATCTCCTGTTTTCTGCTCCCCGGAAACAATCCTACTGTCCTGCGGGCAGGATCGATTCCGAATGCGTTCCGTGCGTCCTCAAGGGACATGGTCGGATGAACCGAATCGACCAGGGGGTGACCGACAAAAGAGACCGGCACACCCTCCTTCTGGTAGAAGGGAACCTCAAAAGGAAAAACAACCGCCATCCGATCAACAATGCGGGCAATTTTTTTAACCCGGCCGACCCGCCAGGCCCAGACCTGGGGACTGATATAGTACAGCACTTTGACACCGGCGGATTTCGCGACCTTGGCCAGGCGCAGATTGAAATCGGGATAATCGATAAGAATCAGCAGGTCAGGGGGATTCTCCTTGAGGATCCGCTCCATTTTCCGAAAGGCACGATAGATTGCAGGAAAGTGTCGCGCTACCTCGACAAGACCCACCACGGCCATCTCCCGCGCATCAACCAGGGTTTCGACCCCGGCAGTCCGCATCTGCGCACCGCCAATTCCAAAAAAAGCGAGCGACGGCTCGAGTGACAGGGCTTCCCGTACCAGTGAGGAACCATGCAAGTCGCCCGAAGCCTCGCCTGCTATGATCATAATTCGTGTACTCGCCAAGATACCTCCGGGATCCTTTCCTGCAGACAGCAGTTAAGAAAAGAAAAAGTCATTGCGCGGATCACCTTCCCGGATGGTACCGGAATGAATGAACCTTTATCAGACTGGTGAAAAGGCCATGAAAAGGGCTACTATGCTGCGAAAAGCAGCAGATGTCTCTTCTCTCCGGTTTTTCAACAGCCTGGTAATGCGCAATGACCTTTGAGCAACAGGGTACTGCTCGTCAAACCATACTGGCAGCAAGTTAGGGGAGAATTTGTTTCGCCTTGCTGCGACTCATAGAAGTACCATCGCCCAACTGACCATGGGTGTTTCTTCCCCATGTCCAGACGTTGTCGAGGTTATCTCGCGCGATACAATGGTGTCCGGTGGCGATGATTTCCACGATGTTCGGGAGCGGAAGCCCGTCCTGTTTCAGCACTGTCTTAAGTGACGCCACCGGAGAGTAACTCTGTAATGCGGCACCGTTGCCGAGCTGACCGTAGTAATTGTAGCCCCAGGCAGAAACTTCACCACCAATAATGGCTACCGAATGGTCAAGTCCAGCGGAAATGGCCGTTGCCACCAAGGTATCGAGCTTGTCAACCTTTACCGCCTGCTTACTAGAGGTAATCGTTCCGTCGCCAAGCTGGCCGAACTCGTTGTAGCCCCAGGCGTAGATGGTGCCATCATCCTTCAGGGCCAGGGCGTGGCTACCGCCGGCCGCGATGGCGGTGATTCCACTGAGTCCTAACACCGGAACAGGCGAATAACTTGCGACGAAGGTGTTGTTCCCCAACTGGCCTTTGCTATTATTGCCCCAGGACAAGACGGTACCGTCACTCTTCAGGGCCAGGCTGAAATCTCCACCCGCGGCAACCGCCGTGATGGTTACGCCTTCGGCAAGAAGCACCTTCACCGGAACGCTCTTCGACACGAGGGTAGCGTCACCCAACTGACCGGTAACGTTGGAGCCCCAGGCCAGAACGGTGTCGTCGGCAGCGATGGCAAGGGTATGTTTGCCGCCGGCCGCGACTGCCTTGACGCCATCAAGAAAGTTCACACCGTCGAGCGCCAGTACCTGTGCCGGTGAGATCTTCGTCACCAGTGTCCCGACGCCCAACTGACCGGAGGCATTATGTCCCCAGGCCCATACCGTTCCGCCGGCATCCGTGTTGAGAGCGACCGTGTGTGCTCCGCCGATTGATACGGAGGAAAATGTCTTTGCTACTACTTTCGGTGTTGATTTATTCAGCTTGTCGCCGAGGCCTAGTTGACCATAGCCATTAGCCCCCCAAGCTTTCGTTTCGCCCCGGTCGATGACAACGCTATGCTCTCCAAAGACCGTGGAGGAAATAAGTTCGTACGTCGCATAATCTGTATCACTGTCATCGCCGCCACCACAGGCAACAAGGAACAGCGGCAAAAGTGCTAAGAGAAATGGACGCAGTATCTGCCTCGTCAATCGGTGCATGGTGTTTCCCCCTTCGGGTATACGTTGAAGTATTTGTACAAAACCGCGTTCCGACTTCAGCAAAGGAATGCAGAACCAATCTTAGGCAAAAGACTTCCTGACGATGCCGGCAACCGTTCTCACCTGCTCCTCGGACATCTCGGGAAAGATCGGGAGAGAGAGACACTGTCGGGCAACATGTTCGGCAACGGGCAGCGAACAGTCACGATGACTTTCGGCAAAAACTTCCTGGCGGTGGAGCGGAATAGGATAGTAGATGGCCGAGGAAATCCCCTGCCCGGCAAGCGCCGTCATTATCCGTTCGCGATCTGCGGACAGAAGAGTGTATTGGTGGTAGACATGAACCCCTTTGCCATCTTCTTGCGGCACCACCAGCTCAAGCCCCGAAAACAGCTCATTATACAAATGCGCCACGCGCCTGCGATTGCTGTTGTAGCTGTCAATGTGCTTCAGCTTTGCCCGAAGTATGACTGCCTGAATCTCGTCAAGACGGCTGTTGAAACCGATCACATGATGATGATACCGCTCGCGGCTGCCGTGATTGCGGAGCACGCGAACGCTGTCGGCCAACTCCTCCGACGCGACCGTCACCATGCCGCCATCACCGTAGCAGCCAAGGTTTTTGCTCGGGAAAAAGCTGAAGCAACCGAAAGATCCGATGGAACCGGTCATTCTGCTGTCAAGGGTGGCGGCACCGAATGATTGCGCGCAATCTTCGACCAAAAGGAGAGCATGTCGGTCACAAATATCGGTAATTGCAGACATATCGGCCGGCTGACCGAAGAGATGGACCGGAAGAACTGCACGCGTAGCAGGGCTGATCGCCGCTTCGATCTTTTCCGGGTCAATATTGAATGTCCGCGGGTCGATGTCGACAAAAACCGGAGTAGCGCCGACGTAACGAATCGCCTCGGCAGTCGCGATAAAGGTAAAAGGGCTGGTAATAACCTCATCACCCGGCCCTACCCCGGCCGCGGCAAGCGCCAGATGGAGGGCATCGGTACCCGAGGCCACGGCCACGGCGTGCTGCACGCCAAGGTATTCAGCGGCTTCCTTCTCAAAGGCGGTTACGTTCGGACCGAGAATAAAATGGCATTTTTCGAGTACCTCGCGGATGCCGCTATCAATTTCGTCCTGCAACTGATGGTACTGCAGATTCAGGTCAACCATTGGGATCATATCAAACACCTGCTAGTTAAGGTTTGGGCTGCATGTTTCAAGATTGATGTACTCGCAAAAAGTCGTCATACCCGCGGCTTGTGCGCAGTAGCCCTAGCGAAGGAGCAAAGCGGGTATCCAGTGAAGTTGTAACTCACTGTAATTCCGGGATTCCCGTTTTCACAGGAATGACGGCAAATCGTACATTTCAACATTTTGCGAAAGCATCAAGATTAGAGGTATATGGAATTGTCGGACAACGCAAGGATCCGGCATGCTGTTCATAGGGAAACTATTACAACTTTTTATTGATCAACAGGGCGGTTTCCAGCGCTCTTCTGCCGTCTTCTCCGGTCACGACAGGTTTCGTGCCGTTGGCGACCGATTCGAGGAAAGACTCTATTTCCGTTTTCAAAACATCTCCTTGTTCCAACTGCCGCTGGTCAATGGCCACATTGGGAATTCCGGGGAACATCTCACCTTCTCCCTTGCGGAACACCGCAATTTTCTTGTTTTGGAAATCGAGAGTTATGTAAGCATCCGACTGAAAAATACGCATCCGACGTTCACTCTTGAGGCTGATGCGACTTGCCGTCACATTTGCGACGCAGCCGTTTTCAAACTGGATACGAGCATTGGCAATATCCTCTTCCTCGGTGAAAACCGGCGCCCCGATGGAATCGATCCTGACAATTGGAGAGTTGATGAGATTCTGAATTATGTCAATATCGTGAATCATGAGGTCCAGCACCACATTCACATCTGTTCCCCGCGGCTTAAATGGGGCAATCCGGATGGATTCGATGAATCGCGGCTCTTTCAGAATGCCTGCCAGAGCCATGACAACGGGATTGAAGCGTTCCAGATGTCCCACCTGGAGAACCGCGCCAGTCTCCCGGGCTATCCGAATCAACTCGTCCGCCTCTTCCAGGGTGGTAGTAATGGGCTTTTCAAGAAGAATTCCGATCCCTTGCAGGAGAAAGTCCTTGGCCACCTCAAAGTGGTACTGTGTCGGAACCGAGATGCTGACAGCATCCACCATTCCCAGAATGTCACAATGATTGGTAAAAGCCTTTGTACCAAGCCGGACGGCCACCGACTCGGCCCGCTCAAGATCAATGTCGACAACAGCGACTAGTTCGGAATCCGGAAGCATGGCATACTTTTCCGCATGGAAGACGCCAAGATACCCGACACCGACAACGGCGGTTCGAATCTTTCTGTTTATCGACATAGGCCTCTTTCCGATTTTTCGGCAAAAGCGAGAAGATGTTCAATTTCCGGCGAAAGGGGAATCTCGCTTCGAACTTTGCGGAGAGCATCTTCAAGGCGCAGTCCCGAGCGGATAATGAGCCGGTATGCTTTCTTGATGTTAGAGATGACCTCTGGAGAAAAGTTGCGACGTTTCAGGCCGACGGTATTCAATCCAGCCGAGGTGGCTCGATTGCCGCTGGCAACCGTATAGGGCAGAGCATCCTGCCCGAGCATGGCCCCACCGGACAACATTACGCTTTCTCCCACCCGGGCAAACTGGTGCACCGCGGAAAGTCCCCCGAGAATGGCAAAATCTTCCACCGTGACATGGCCGGCCAACGTCGAGCCATTGGCCATAATCACATGATTGCCGATATGGCAGTCATGGGCAACGTGGCAATAGGCCATAAACAGGTTGTTGTTACCGATTGTCGTTTCTCCGTCGCCGGTAACGGTGCCCAAGTGAATGGTCGCAAATTCGCGGATAATATTTCCATTGCCAATCTTCAGGTAGGTCACTTCACCTTTGTACTTCAAATCCTGGGGAATTGCCCCGACAGACGTTAAATGAAAAATCTGATTGTTTTCACCTATTTCCGTCCAGCCTTCGACCACCGAACTGGCACCGACCTTGGTGCCGCGTCCGATTTTTACATGTTCACCGATAATAGCAAAGGGGCCGATCTCAACGTCGGCCGCCAATACCGCTCCCGGATGCACTATGGCGGTAGGGTGTATCATCTATATCTCCAATCACCGCTTACAACGGCAAATCTTGCCAAACATCGCCTCTGATGTACTCGTAAAAAGTCGTCTTACCCGCGGCTTGTGCGCAGTAGCCCTAGCGAAGGAGCAAAGCGGGTATCCAGTGAAGTTGTAACTCACTGTAATTCCTGGATTCCTGTTTTCACGGAAATGGCGGCACATCGTACATTTCAACATTTTGCGAAAGCATCACCTCTGACTGAGGTAACTTTCAAGATTTGCCGGGTCGTGGCATCGCTATGTATCGTTCAGCTACAGACCGTCTAGTAACCGCCCCGCTCATTTGGCGGCAAATGTCGCTTTCAAGTCAGCGTCGGCCACCAGTTTATCTTCGACATAGGCCTTACCATTAAAGCCCCAGATTCCCCTGCGGTTCATTGTTGTCACCATTTCCAGGCGGAGCACATCTCCGGGAAGCACCGGCTTTCTGAAACGGGCATTGTCTATGGCGAGGAAATAGGTGACTTTTTTTCGATCCTCTTCACTCGAGGAAAGGTAGGCCAAAATCCCGGCCACCTGCGCCATCGACTCAATGATCAGCACACCCGGCATGACAGGGTGTCCGGGAAAATGTCCCTGAAAAAATGGTTCGTTGATCGTCACGTTCTTGATGCCGACAATTCGCTTTCCGGGTTCAATATCAAGGATTCTATCCACCATAAGAAAAGGATAGCGATGCGGTAATATTTTTACAATTTCTTGCAAGTCAAGCATGCTCAAACCTCCAATAAAAGGGCATCAATTCTTTTCATCCAGTTTTGCCTCGAGTTCCTGAATTTTCCTTTCGAGAGAATTCAGAACCTTGCGCATTTCCGGCAATTTCGGAAAAATGGAGGCCGACTTGAGCCATTCCTTGTGGGGGAAGGCAGGATACCCGCTTAAAATCTTGCCGGTGGGGATACTGTTGTGCACACCCGACTTGGCACCGACCATGACATTGTCACCAATTTCCAGATGGCCGACAATACCTACCTGACCACCAATCGTCACGTGCTCGCCCAGTTTGGTACTTCCGGAAATTCCGGTCTGGGAAACGATGATGCAGTTTTCACCGATAACGCAGTTGTGGGCAATCTGCACCAGGTTATCAATCTTGGTACCCCGTCGAATAAGTGTCAGTCCCAAGGCCGCACGGTCTATCGTTGTGGATGCTCCAATCTCAACGTCGTCTTCGATAACGACGATGCCGATCTGGGGAATTTTCTGATAGGCCTTCCCGTCAGGGGCATAGCCGAAACCGTCACTGCCGATAACACTACCGCTGTGGATGATAACGCGACTGCCAATACGACAACCTTCCCGGACGGTGACATTGGCATGAAGAACCGTGTCGTCACCAACCTCAACACCCTCGTAGAGAACAACTCCCGGATGGAGGACGACATGTTTACCAAGCTTGACGCCATCACCTACATATGCCCCCGGATACACGGAGACCCCTTCGCCGATCGTTACGTTTTCCGCAACAAAGGATCCCGCCATGACTCCCTTGGGGATGTTCGGCTTCACATGAAAGAGGGTAAGGAGTTTTGCAAAGGCCAGATACGGGT